>Ga0308158_10000073_pt1 | contig 256121 bp, 241 predicted proteins | sample PhyBR2_FD_201038 | JGI IMG/M metagenome (GOLD analysis project Ga0308158, IMG submission 201038) | Phyllosphere microbial communities from UC Gill Tract Community Farm, Albany, California, United States - DLSLB.R2 | ecosystem: Host-associated > Plants > Phyllosphere > Unclassified | place...
TGAGTAACTACTGCCACTGGCATATTCACCTTGCAAACTACTGTCCTGATAAAGCTGATAAGGTACAAACTCATTCTGCTGGGCATGTTTCATCCGCCGAAAGTTATTTGAAAAGTGATCACCACCACTCAACATGACCTGTACAGGCAAACGTGCAGTACATTGGATATTCCAGCTTTGAGCAGTATTAATGACTGCTCTAGTTAACCTCCCCTGCACCACAACAGGATGGCGACCAAAATCAAGTCGTTGCTCAACATTACTTAATCCACAGCCATTTTGGATGGATGCTTGTACTCTAAAAGTTGCTGTTGTTTCAGCACATACACTCTGTACAGCCAGCATCAGCAGAACACTTAAAGCTATTTTTTTCATGATTTTGTTCTTTAAAATTCAATGGTAATTGGAATAGTGTCGGTATATTGTCCAAGCGAGACTGACCGACCATTATTAACAGTTTGACCCATGAGATTAAGCGTCTGCGGCTGACCATTGTTGGTCAAAGTGATGGATTGATTGGGCCTTAACGCTTCCCGAGCAATTCCATATAAGATGTTGTAGGCAAGGAAATCTGTGCCATTACTGATGGCACGAAAATAATTTGCACCAAAAGGTGCTGGAACCTTACTATCATTTTGCCCAGCACCAAAGGTAACTTTTATTGGGGCATTGCCAAGGCATTGAATGGTCAAACCCGAGGTGGAGCCCTGACTTAAGTTGGTCTCTATCACCTGATTATATGCAGCTGTGGTTTCTCCGAAATTCAGTTGACCGAAATTCAAGCCATTGGTTCCATTACTCACAGACTGATTATTAATCTCACAGGATGACTCCAGTTCAATCTGCACATTTAACTTGGCTGCCAACTGCGCAGCTCCAACGAATGACGAAACAAAACTACAGGCCAACAATCCCACGCATTGTTTAAGCAACAAATGCATACGTTCCTCCTTAAAACAGGCTTGTTCAACAACAAACCTGTTCACTGTTACGTATACTGATTAGAAATTAACGGTCACCAATAAAGTGTCTGTATAATCACCTTGTGCTTTTGCAGTGCCGCTATTTGCAGCAATTGCACCAAAGATTGGAACATCTTGAGCTACACCTACCGCAGCAGTGAAAGTCTGATTTGTATTAATAGCATATGGATTGGTACGTGCTGCATCACGATAAACGTTATAGCTGACTGTATCCGCAGCAGTTGTATGTTTAAGACTACGATCAGCGCGTAGACCACCGTCAATTGCAACAGTAAAGTCAACAGGCGTTGTACCGTCACATTTTACGTTTAGATGGCCACTCGTCGCTGATGAAGCAACTTGAGCCGTAAGGGTATTGGTCCAAGTACCAGAAGTTTTACCGAAATCCAATTCACCAAACTTGTTGATATTTCCATTCACAGTAGAACCTTCAACAGTACAACCCGTTGAAACATTCAGCTTGACATCAACTTGACCAGTAACAGCGGCTTGTGCAGTCGCGATATACCCTGTGCCCAACAATACAGAAAGTGTTAGTTTTGTAAAAATATTCATATTAAATCCCATGATATGTATTATTTATTAACTTTTACACAAGAAGTGTGAAAGCATTTACATAATTGCATGTGATAAATATGGGTTCAATAAATACACTGGAAAATACTGGAAATTAAATTTAAGTTTTTATATTTTAAAATAAATTTCAAAATCAATATGAATTAAATTATACCAAAGATTTAAACATATAAAAAACACTAGAATAATTAAACTTATTATAGATATTCTTTTAATATTATTTAGCTAAAAATCTCAGATTTATCATAATACAAAATAAAAAAAACCCATTCAATTTTCAGGGGGAGAATGGGTTACGATATAGCATTATAGAATGCTGACCGAAAAAAGACAGAATTATAAAAAACTATCAGTTTAAATTTTAACGATTAAGCTCAAATATCAATTCATAAAAATTCATTCCCTTCGTATTCTTCCAATACAGATCTCTCTTCAACGCTCAACGAGATATGCAAACCTAGTTTAGCAACGGCATGATGAAGAAAGTCATTTTCCATAATATCCAAATAAAAATGACTTTCTCTACTCACTTCCTCATAAAGCCATGTAAGATCATTTTTATTATCTTTCATACAACTCTTTTTAAAACTACTCAGCTCACAATCAATCTCATTCCTTAACATTCCAATAAAATGTTGACGGGATGCCTGATTATTTACTACATAAAAAAAATGAGAGTTTTCACCCATTCCTTTATGAAAAATCATTTCATAGATCTTCATCATACACACCCACTATTGATGAGTAGCGTTCTTTATAGCTCAATAGGTTAATAAAAAAGCTCACATTCCAAATTTGCATATATTATTTATCACCAACTTTATAATATTTCAAAGTTAAGTATTTAATTTAACTGAATTAAATACACAACAACGATAAAGTAAGTCTATAATTATTATGAAATTATGAGCCTAACCAAACCTATCAACAGTCTTCATTTTGAATCAACATTCACCATGCAATATCAAACAAAAATATGTTAATCTACAAAAAAAAATAAAACCAATTGTAATTTAAACAAAAAAATATTTTATTTATCTATATTCCAGATCAACGATAGGTAAAACACAAAATAATAGATTATTTTTATATTTTATGAGAAGTTAATCAAATAAAATCAAAACAAATTAACCGAATTAAATTTTATAAATAAAAAATTATTCAAAAATTCAAATCAAACAAAAACATAATATTCATTATGTGATAGTTATTTTTATAAAAACATAGATGCACAATCAATCCATTTTTAAAAATAAAATTCAACAAAAATTTATATTTAAAAATAAAATCTCATATCATATTTTTTAATTTAACATAAATTTCAAACAAACTCATTAAATATAAAAAATTAAAATCTAAATTTACTTTAAAAACTCTTATAAAAATTATGACTTTTTATTTTACTTACAAACATTTAAAAACAAAAAAAATACATAGTCAAGTTGAATTAAAACAATCATGTAGAGTGAATTATATTAGCATTAAAAGTTCCACTCCCCTCTGAAAGATAGCTAGAATGAGAGCACTTTTATGTTGATTTATGACTTTAAAAAGGACTTATGAAATAAGTCTATTATCAATAAATTTATTATTAAAATCAATTTATAAAACTTACAACCCCTTATATTTAAAATATGCAATTCTATAAACACAAAGATTATTATGTTTACAAAACACGGAATTAAAACATTACTTTTCTCGATTAGTCTAGTAATTATGAATTTAAATACTGCAAATTCAATGGAAATTTTAAGCGATAAAGAGTTATCCGCTGAAACTGGGCAATCACTTTTCAATCTTCAGCATATCGCACCAAACGAATTTAATAACCCAAATCAAAATATTGGCTTTTACCGACTCGGTATGCAAGTGAACATGGATTTGAATGCCAATATAAAAACTTTGCAACTTGGTTGTGGTGGAATGAAAGGTGTTGGATGCGATATTGATCTATCTAATGTTAGCTTAACTGGCGTAAATCTAATCAATGAAAATTTTGCAGCCACAGATGCAGTAATTAATAATCCTTATTTAGAGTTCGCTATCAAAAACTCTAATTCTGCCGCTCTTCGTGAAGTTGTAGGTTTGCGCCTTGGGGCCGAGTCTGTGTTGGGATTATTATCAATTGGTTCGAATCCAAATTCAGAAACTGTAACAGATGATTTTGGAATCGAAACAATCACTGGTGACTTAAACATCAGTGTCACTGATTCCCAATTAAGTAATGGATGTGTAAGACTTTTAATTTGCTTACCTTTTACTGGAACCTTAGCTCCCTACAATACATCTATAAGTGTAAATCGAGCAAAAACAATTGATCTCAAAGGCTTACAAGCAACAACTACATCTGTTATAGGTTTTCCAGTTGGTTTAACCCTCAATAATATTAATGTGCTTAATCAACCATTAAATACTGTGCATAGATTATTACTTGCAAAAGATAAAGATGGAGTGATTCCTACCAGTGACTTTTATTTATCTTTACAATCAATTCCAATTACATGGCAGAAATTGAGTACTCAAAACTTTAATAACCCACAAGCCCAATCTGGATGGTGGATATCATTACCCAATGTACAAATAAGCAATTTAGATATCAAACAACAAGTAGAAGTTTCAGCTGGGGATATTATTGGAGGCTTATTATTTAGCCAACCGATCAACATTAATCCTTTAGATTTAGGACAAAAACCAGCGCAAAATTGCTATGGATCTCTGAAATTTTGTTAATAAATACATGTTGACTATATTTTTACTATGGTCTTTCTATATTTGTTTGGACTTAGCCCAGTTACCCTTTTAAAGTAACGGTTAAAAGCACTTTGTTCAGAAAAAGCTAACAATTCAGATATTTCTGTCAAAGACAAAAGTTTATCTTCCATATACATTTTAGCTAACTCTAATCTAATCCGATCTAACATACTTTGAAAATTTAAGTCTTGTTCGATTAATCTATTTTGCAACGTTGATTTAGACATTGCCATTTCTCGAGCTACAAAATCTAAAGTTGGTTTACCCTTTTCAATCCCGCGACCTAGGACTTTTTGAAACTTAAAGACAAAGTCATTCTCACTTGTTTTGGTATTGATATTTATTGATTTAAGATAAGCATCCGCTTGCCTGTCTAATAGTTCTATAAAATATATATTATTTAAATCAATTGGTATATTTAAGCTACAAATATTAAAACTGACTGCACCAACTTCTGATTTAAAAATTACTGGGCATCTATAGAAATCACTATAAATTTTAGAATTTTTAGGCTGACTTCCTGGGAGATGAATAGAAATAGGCTGTAAAAGAGTATGTTCATTGGTAATTTGTTGCAACATCTTGATAAAACAACTTATTCCTAGCTCGTAGCCAACTCTGAGAATTTCTAAAAGATCATCATGATTTTTAAAAGGTTCAAATAATGGAATATCCCAAGTGATTGTAACAATTTCATTCTGCTCAACGATATCAATTAAAAATCCATCCCACATTAATGCATAGTATTTTTTAAATTGTAGAATCGCCTGATTAAGATTTTGACAAGGTAAGATTAAGTAACCTAACAATCCTGAATATGCTGGTTGGAAAAACTCGGCTATTTTTATTCCAAGACCTGATTCTGGACATTTATCTTGTATTAAACGTAAACATAATCCTAATTCTAGGATGGAAACTCTATCATCAACTTTCCAGCTTTTAAGATACGAGATACTTAGAGGCACATCTAAATGATTAGCTAAAATAAAGTCACGAAACATTCCAGCAATAGAACCATTAATAGTCGGATTATTTTTGCTCATAAGATATCGTAGGTATTTTTTGAATTATAACATCGTAAAATGATAATTTATGTTGGATAACAATTACAGTAAAAATAAGATTATTCATTAAACTATTCTTTTAACATCGCATTATTCATAAGTGCGTATCCATTTGCTCCAATTTTACTCTCAAAAAATTTCTTAACTTTTCCTGTTGAGGCAATTCGTACATAAGCTTTACCGAGTAATATTGCAAAACTATCTTTTTTCGGTGAACGTGATAACCCAGCTAAGTCACAAATTTCTTTTGGTGTTAATGCAACAACGATTGTTTTCAATACGGGGTAAAATTTAAGTACAAGGTTCATAGCTTTGTCATTAGTATCAATCTTAGAAGGATCTAATAAAGTATTGATAATCGCTCTAGTCTGTTGGGTAATAACTGCTTTTGAATTAGTGAGTTGAATATATTGACTAAATTCTTCACGTGTTTCAGGAAGTCTTGTTATATTTTTGAGGCTTTCTAAATTATAACCATGATTCAATGCGCTTTCTTTTACTGTCTCAATACTTAAATCAGGATAAACGTCTTTTAAACATTCAAGATATCTAACACTTTCCTTAAAATATTGATTTTCTTCTTCTAGTGACAATCTCCCTACTAGTTTCTCGTAAGCATAATATACAGAATGCCATGTTATGAGATGTGTCCCCACGACTAGAAGGGGATCGTGAGCACTATAACGTTTACCTGTTAAGGGGATACTTCCTTTGACATGGGAATGCAATTTAAAAAGTCTAAGATTCGCTTTTTTAACAGTTTCAGTATCACCGAATATTACCGTTAAAAAATAAGACATTGTACGACTTAGCCGACCTACTGGATCAGATTTATATGTTGCCCTATCTGCTAAAGCTGCCGCAGCATCAATACTTCCCAAAACCTCTATATAAAAAGATCGAGTAAGACCAATAAATGCCGCTGGGTGTGACCAGACTTTCCATGTTATAGAGTAAGGACCAAACAACCCATGATCTTTTATTAAATTAGTATCTATATCCATTTGAAAATGTATATTTGAATCTGGCATGTAGTAATCCTTTCATAGAGCTAATTAAAAATGATGATCAACCAACTCAAGTTAAAGTAACTCTTCATTAACCAATAATCTTGACCATAAAAAAGGAAGTTTTGACTTTTAATGCAATTTTCAATTTTCCTAAGTGTTAAAGTTAGGGCTCATAGAAGGTTTGTTTATATTTTTTTAGAACAAAATTTATGTCTACAATGATCATAATGGAAGCTTAAGCCAAGATCACAAGATTATGATTTTTATCGGTATATTTTTATAGAGGAAATTAAAATCTACTTTAGTTAAGCAACATCAGTGATCTCTAACAATTGAAATCATCTTTTGAACTATTCATGAATGTACACTAAGAAAACTTTATTGATATGTAAATCACACTGATGTTGGTTTTAAGCAAAATATTTTTGAAAAATTAAAATAAGACTAGTGCTCACTTTAGTAATTCAAATTCACCACAAGTAACGCCAACGCTGCTGGAATCGCTTGTATATAAATAATTTTCTTACTCGCAGTCAGACCGCCATAAATCCCAGCAACCAATACACAGCCCAAAAAGAAATTTGCCAGTGGCAAGGCATAGATTGCAGGTGCACATAAAGACCAAAATAAGCCTGCCGCTAAAAAGCCATTATATAAGCCTTGATTTTGTGCCATGACTTTAGTGAGCTGTGCTTTTTCAGGCGTATTGCCAAATGCTTTTAAACCGTATGGTTTATCCCATAAGAACATCTCTAAAACTAAAATATACACATGTAGTAGTGCAATTAAGGCAATTAAAATTTGTCCAATCATCGTTTTTTTCCTTATTTTTAAAAACACTGATAGATCAGTCTTACAACTGATCTATGTCAGATACATTTATCGTTTTAATAACACCTTGCCTTGGCGTGCACCTTCTGTTGCTCTAGCTGCTGCTTGTTGGATTTGATCAAAACTAAATACGCCTTCAACAGGCAATACTAATTTTTTCTGAGCAGCTAAAGTCAACAATTCTACAATTAACTCTTTTTTGCGTTCTGCAGACAATTGCTTATTGACCACACTTGCCCAGAAACCTTTGACTGTCGCTTGTTTAAAAATAAGATCACCTGATGAAATTTGCATCAGTTCACCCGTCATACTGCCAAATGATACCAAGACACTATTTTCACTGAGTAAAGCCAACATTTCACCGCTGGCTTTCCCGCCAATCGAATCTACCCCAGCAATTAAAGGTTGATCTGCATGTATCGCTTTTACTTGATCTTTCCAATCCGCTTGATCAGTCGCCACTACATTTTGAATACCTAAACCATTCATTTCTGCAACCGCATCACTACGGCGAACCAAATGAATGACTTTTTGACCGCGAGCGTGCGCAATCATCGCAACGGTTTTACCAACAGCGCCATTGGCTGTATTTTGGATAAGCCACTGATCTTGTTTTAAATCAATAAAATCTAACAGCATCAGTGCACTAATCGGCATACCAATCAATTGTGCAGCAGTTTCATCGTCTATTGCGTCAATTAAAGGCACAACACCATGTGCAGGCGCAATAAAGTATTCAGCCCAACTGCCGTGAACTGCGGCAACTGCAATACGTTGCCCAACAGACACTGCATCGACACCTTCACCGACAGCATCAATCACACCAACTGCTTCACTACCTCCAATTGCAGGAAGTGCCGGCTTATAGCCATAACTGCCTCTCACCGTCCAAATGTCATGATTATGCATTGGAGATAAAATCATTTTAATACGAACTTCGCCCGCTTTAGGTTCTGGCTTTGGCATGTCTGCTGATGCTAATACGTCGACAGGTTCGCCAAAAACATGATGAATAATACTTTTCATTTGTTGTTCCTATATAGGTTTTAGTAATTGCTGTGTAGTTTCTAAAGCCAAATAAAGTGGTTGTTTGTTCTGTGCAAGTTTCGCCAATAAAGCTGCACCTAACCAGAGTTGATACATCGTTTGTGCCATTTTCTCAGGCTCAATATGTTGTGGAATTGAGCCATCCTTCTGTCCGTCAATAAGTAAATTTGCAATGCGTTCTGTCAGCTTGGTCACACCAAAATTTAAAATTTGACGCATATCTTCGGATAAGTCAGAGACCTCTGCTGCAAGTTTTACAATCAGACAATTCTCAGCCCAGCCACCATCGTTATGGCATGGATCATCAATCCATGCTTGCCAAAGCGCAACTAAGCGCGCATAAGCACTCTGCTCTTCTTGTAGAATCAATTGATCTATTTTCACTTTATAATCAGCAAGATATTGCTGTAAAAGCGCACAACCAAATGCTTCTTTGGAAGAAAAGTAATAATAGAACGACCCTTTGGGTACACCGCAAGTCGTTAATATTTCCTGTAAGCCAACTCCAACAAAACCTTTATGTAATACCAACTTAAAACTGGTATTTAAGATATGTTGTCGAGTCGCTTCACTTTTATCTGATCGTTTCATGTACACACTATAAATCAATAATAGACCAGTCGTCTATAATTTTATTAAAAATTACTCAAGAAATTTAGTTGAGGGTTTTGAGTGCATTTTAGGGAGTAAATTGGATTGTTATTTTAGCGAATGGCTGAAAATATCAGCCATCCTTCGATTGATTTAAAATTTTGCGCGTAAGGTGAGCGTTGCATTTCGAGGATTACCAAAGCGAATAGTTCCATCACTATAAATTTGTGAATAATATTCTTTGTCAAAAATATTATTGATATTTAATGCAATATTCACTTTATCACTTAATGGGTAGCTCGCCACCAAGTTAGCAATCGTATATCCAGGCTGACGATAAGGATGTTCGCTATAACGACCCACTTTCCAAGTACTTTGATAATTTGCACCGCCGCCTAGGATTAAATTATTTGCAAACTTATAAGTCGCAAATAAACGTGCAATATGTTCAGGCGTATCCTCATTAAAAACCAAACCTTGATTTGTAGGATCGTTCGCATATTCCGTAGTATTGTATGTGTAGCCAAAACTTAAATTAAGATTGGGTATAATTTCACCACGAATCTCAGTTTCAATCCCTTTACTGATCACCTCACCTGATGCAACATTACAATAAGCCTCACCACCATTAAACGGGCATTGCCCTTTCGTGGTTTCATCTCGTATTGATCGATTAATTTGATTGGTTTTAAACCCTGCAACTGAAGCAATTAAACGATCATCCCAAAGCCCTGCTTTTAGCCCAATTTCATAAACATTACCCTGTACTGGATCAAGTAATGTCTCATTACGATCTTTGACATTTTGCACAACAAAGGTATCGGTATAACTCGCATATGCAGTCAATGCATCATTGATATCGTAAGTAAGTCCAAAATATGGTGTCAAAATATTTGATTTCTTATATTCATTGACACTTTCATAATTACTTTGGCGCACACCTGCAATAACTTTGAGCGGGTCAATAATATTTAAGCGAGTAGTGAGATAGAATCCAGTCTGACGCACCTGATCAACACGGGTATTCTGATAACGTGGTGCGATATAAGGTAACTGATAAGGACTATAATTTTTAATATTAACGTATAAATAGTCACGTGATGGTGTTTCACTTCCACCAACCAAACTATAATCTTCTAGAACTTGATCCCAACTTGTCCATGCACCTGCAATATTACTCTTACTGTGATTTCCACCGAATACCAAATCATGCTCACGACCGAATAATTGATATGTTCCTTTTGCAAAAAAATCGTAAATATCTAATTTTTGCTCATAGTTATATCCGTACTTATAAACAGTTGCTAAAGCATTATCAGCACTTGTGGTTTTTGGAGCCACACTCAATGAAGTAAATGCCATATCCATTGCATAGTTTGCCTTCATATAACTGGCTTTTAGCTCCCATCCATTATTAAATTTATGGCTAATATCTAAGAAAGCTTGTGTATTGGTTTTATCCCAAAAATCTCTGTAATCACAACCGCAGTTAGAATTATCGATACCTATTTTGGTCCCATTGAAATAGTTAGGAATTGTATTGACGGGAACTGCATGTTCACCTTGACGTGAATATCCAATATTTAATAGTGTATTTTTAGTTAAATCACTACTCACGATTCCATACAAAACATTAGAATCACGAGTAACAGATTTCATAAATGAATCACCATCTTGACCTGCCACCACTAAACGACCACGCACACTTCCAGATTGATTCAATGGACCAGAAACATCCATTTCTCCACGTACAGTATTCCATGAACCATAACTTACAGCACCATTCGCCTGAAAAACCTCCGTTGGTTTTTTACGAATAAGATTAATTGCACCAGAAGGTTCTCCTGATCCTTGCATCAATCCTGCTGCCCCTCGTAATACTTCAATACTTTCAATGGTTGCCATATCTGGTTTAGATGAGGTGACATTACTTGCATTTACAGCTACACCATCATATTGCAATATATTTGAGTTCCAAGCATCTCCAACATTAAAGCCTCGAATAGAAAAGTTGGTCCTCTCCGTATTATCCCCTGTTAGTAAAATCCCTGTTGTATTTAAAAGTGCATCACCCAAATTTGTCGCCCCCATATCTTCGATTTGTTTGCGGGTAATCACTGAAACCGATTGTGGGGTTTCTTTTATACTTAAATCGAGCTTAGTCGATGTACTGGCATTCTTTTTAGTGTAGTTATTTTCTGTGTTGTTTTCTGCGGTGACAACGATCACGGGTAAAGCATTTGTTTGCTCTGTTGTTGCTTCCGTCGCAGCATAAGCTGTCCCAATCCAACAACTATAAAGTGCAAGATAAATTGCACTTTTAGCAAAGATTCGATTTTGAGAAATCCATTTATTCACGAAATAAAACTCTTAATCTAAATAAAAATCATTATCGTTATATTTCACACAAAAACAACATATATCTCTATATTCCTCCATTATTTTCTACTTCAAATTCGTTTTGTTAGACAAAGATATAAAATGAACAGCCTTTCAATCTGAAAGGCTAAGAAGAAGATTTCTAGATGATATTACTGAATAAACTTTGACATGGCGTGATGTGTATCCCTCACCTCAGCGTAAATCACGTCATCGCATTTATTTGATAATTACCTCAAAAAACATGAATATAAATAATTATTAATACTTTTCAAGCAAACCAATCACCCCTGTTGCGATCATATCAATCGCAATTGTGCCGATTAACAAGGCAGATAAACGTCCAACAATATCAAAATAGCGATCAATATATTTCGCATGGCTATAACGTAAGTGGTCATGCCCATACTTCATGATCATTAAAATGCCACAGCTAATAAATAAGGTAAAAGCAATCAACACAGCGGATTCGAGTAAAGACATACTCGCTCCTGTTACGACAGCCGCACTGATTGTGCCAGGACCAATCATAAATGGCATCGCCATGGTACTGGCCAAATGTGCAGGTGTTCCTCTCATTTCTCCGATCGTATCCGCGCCTTGAAATACAAAACGATAGCCAATCACTAAGAAAATTAATCCACCAAAAATCTGAAATGATTCAAAACGAACATTTAAATAAGTACTAAAAATTGCTTCGCCACCCCATGCAAAAAGCATAAAAACCACATAAGCAATCAAGGCACCTTGGGCTAAACCTTTATTGAATACATGGGTTTCAGTATGGCGAATCATCCCGATCATATAGATACTCATTAAAAACGGATTGAGTAATGAGAAAAACAAAACAAATGGATGGATATAATTTGAAAACATAATGGCTTTCCATAAAACAAAATCAGGAAACAAAATCAAAAAAAGAGCTTACTTTGCTAAAATTGTACTTCTCCACAAGGGGATACTTTGTCTAACTAATCATTAAAATTGTAAATTTTATTAAGATTCAGCAACTTATTTTTACAAAAAAATATAATCAGGACTTACACAAACGGGGTTCAGCAACGAGTCAAGGACTTGCATATATGAAACTAATAGAGATATTCAATAATTTTCAATGTCCATTTATAAATGGAATTTTTCTGCACAATGGAGAAATATTTGTTCTCAATTATAGAAACAAGGATAACGCAACTGTGGATATCGTAAGGAAATTAAATTTCTTTGATGACGAAGTGAAGAAAGCGGATCTCATTGATTTTGATTATATGGGGCAGATTCGTTATGCAGACTACCAGATAAGATATGGTGAGGCTAGCTTTGGTGGGGATGGTGTGGTCGGTCTGTTTTTAAGAAATGAGTTACTGTGGTTTTTGTTTTTGGAGAATAGTAACCCTTTTTGTAAGGCGATTATTAAAGGCCATATTGTTTTTGTTCAAAGTACGAATGGAGTGATATTCTCAATCCCAATCGATAATCCTCAGCTGTTGCAGGTTATCAAAAATCCGGATTTTTTATAATTCGACTTTATAAGCAGAAGTTTTATATGAAATAATTTTTTGATGTTTTTGCTGAATTGTTAGGATCAATGCCTATCCATTGCTTTAGTCATCATCCAAATACCTATTTCTAGTCTCAACATTTTTTAGCATCAGTTTGGCGTTGCGCCCTGCTAAAATAATTCTAGCTAAGCTGACACAACTATTATTCACAGCACTTTTGATTATTTTATATACGTTAAATTTATTACATAATTGCATCAGATCTCATACATTTTGTTCATGATTACCCAACACATAAAATTCACAAAAAAACTAAAATTATAATCAATTGATATTTATTAAAATTCTATGACATTGAAATCTTAAATGTAACCTAGCCTTATATTTTTTAATCATCTCTGCTCATGATGAATTTTTTTTGATTGTGTTTTAAAGAGATTTTTTAACACTGTCATTCATTAGGATTAAGCCATTTATGTATAAAAGAAAAATCAAACCACTTGAAATCGATGATGTCGAAATTATTGATTATGATAAGACTAAAAAAGCCATTAAAGCCGCAGCTTTAGGGAATGCCATCGAATGGTTTGATTTTGGTGTGTATGGCTATGTCGCTTATGTATTGGGTAAAGTCTTTTTCCCAAATTCATCACCCAGTATACAAATGATTGCGGCCCTTGCCACCTTTTCTATACCCTTTATATTTCGACCTTTGGGTGGATTATTTTTCGGACATTTAGGCGATAAATATGGTCGTCAAAAAATTCTGGCAATCACCATTATTATCATGTCGGTCAGTACCTTTGGTATTGGTTTGATTCCATCTTATGAAAGTATCGGGATTTGGGCTCCTATTTTGCTGCTCATTGTAAAAATTGCTCAAGGCTTTTCGGTCGGAGGTGAATATGCTGGAGCAGCAATATTTGTAGCTGAATATTCTCCAGATCGAAAGCGTGGTTTCATGGGAAGCTGGCTGGATTTTGGTTCTATTTTAGGTTTTGTTGTTGGAGCGGGCGTCGTTTCAATGATCAGCTTTTCCATGGGCGAAGCCGCCTTTGTCGATTGGGGCTGGCGTATTCCTTTTTATTTAGCACTGCCACTGGGATTGATTGGCTTATATTTACGTCATTCTTTAGATGAAACACCGACTTTTCAGGCGCATGCAGAAGAACAGTCACAATCTAAAAAACCGCAAAAAGTGGGTTTCAAACAAATTTTCCGTGAGCATAAGCGCAGTCTACTGGTCTGTGTTGGTCTGGTGCTGTGTACCAATGTCACCTATTACATGCTACTCACCTATTTACCAAGTTATTTCTCACATAACTTAGGCTATTCAGAAAATCATGGTGTTCTGATTATTATTGCAGTAATGGTTGGAATGCTCTTTGTACAGCCGTTTGTAGGCATGCTTAGCGACAAGATTGGTCGTCGCCCATTTGTCTTTGCCGGCAGCATTGCCCTGATTGTCTTGTCATACCCTGCCTTTATATTGCTTGCCACCAATAATGTTTACTTAATTTTCTTGGGTCTGTTGATGTTGGCACTTTCACTCAATATGCTGATTGGAATAATGGCTTCAACCCTACCCGCATTGTTTCCAACTGAAATTCGTTATAGTGCACTTGCAATCGCGTTTAATATTTCTGTGGTGATTGCAGGTTTAACCCCAACCATCACAGCGACATTGGTTGAAACCACTCAAAATATTATGGTGCCTGCCTATTATTTGGTAATTTGTGGTTGCTTTGGGGTGATTACTGCGATTTATCTTAAAGAAACAGCCAACTTACCGCTCAAAGGTGCAAAACCAATGGCCGTTGATACTGAAGAAGCTGAAGAACTTCTCGAACAATATCATGGAAATATTGAGCAAAAAATCGAAAAAATTGATCAAAAAATTGAAGAGTTGCAAGAAAAACGTGATCATCTCGCCAAGCAACATCCTGATATTGATTAATGGTCTTAAATGGGCTTATTCAATAGAATTGTGTTGGATAAGCCTCTAGCTTAGATTGATTGAACATTCTTTGTGACAAGCAAGAACATAAAGATGCTGGAGTGCATGATATAAATGCCACGAAAATATTAAAGTGCCCAATGAAATTGATTGAACGTTTTATGACATAAGTGTCGTTCTATTACAGGATAAGACAATATGGCAGAATTAAAGAAATCATCTTTTTTTCTTACGCTTTTTTATTTTGCTTTTTCTTTTTGAAGAAATAATTTTTCCAGTCCCCAATCCACGGAAAAAGTAATTGCCAAGATAAATGAATAAAAGAAAGAAATAAAAAATAGGAGAGATACTGAACAAGCTCATGATCAATTCCCAGAACAATACGCCTATTCGATAGTTGTAACTCCATTCTATGAGTGCACCTTTACGACTACCACTTTGGAATGAAATTTCATCATGAACAAAATGCCAAATACTGCCAAGAAAACATAAAATAAAAATGCTCGAAACTAATGTTTTTTTGATTATTGGTTTTTCTAACCAAGGATATTTATATGAAGAAGAGAATTCGAATTGTACGAATAAACTGTAAATCTTTTTTTGAAAGTTTTCCTGAATGCCATACTTTTTTAAGAATAACCAGCAGACATAACAACTTAAGAAAAACATAATCACTGTAATGTATATACTAGAAAGAATAGTAAAAAATGGTAGTGGTCCTTTTGTACCCACTGTAATCAACAAATTCTGTGTGATGTACTTATAAATGGAATATTGCCAATCATTTCTTGGATATGCGGGAAATAACAATAAAGGCGGGATAAATAGAAGAATTGAAAGTTGCAAAAGTAATTTATTTTGTCTTTTTTGCTTTGCTTGATATTCTTGCATTTCTGGTGATAGATAAGGCTTTTTAGACATTTTTAACTTTAAAATTTAAAATCATTTTACATTTACTAAGATCTAATTCTACCCTAATCATTAAAGCAATCAATTGTTAATCAAAATACTTAAAACTTCTTGAGAAGCATTATTAACTTAAAAAAGAGCTAATGAAACATTGTCGTTGACCTTCAATGCTCCAAAGCCTCTAATAAAACATTTATTTTTTATCCAAGGAGTATCGGCCAGGTCCTGTTAAACTTAACAAAAAGAATCCAGCAGCAATACTTATGTTTTTATAAAAATTGATCATATTCGACTGGACAAGTTCCGAGGGAACTTGCCAATAGGCATGACCTAATATTGCAGACCCAATCGTATAAAATGCAAAAATAATCGCAATAGGTCTAGTATAGTAGCCGATCAATATAAATATAGGAGCTACAACCTCCATTACAACTGCGATAAATGCAGCTAGAGTTGAAAATGGAATATTTAAAGATTGCATATACTGGATTGTTTGTTCAAAGTTAATAAGCTTGGGAGTCCCTAGCTTTATGAACAATACTACAAGTAATACACGTGCTATCAATAAAATATAAAATTTTGAATTCACAAAATCGTAATATCGCAGCGTATTGAATTTCATGGTATGTAAACCTTTTTTAAAAAATATTTCTCATATAGTTTCAAGAGTGACAGGGAGAATCTAAGCCTTAAATACATCATTTTGCTATTTAAAAATAATTAAATACTCCTTAGATACTGGGTAAATCATCAGTTATCGATATTTTGCTTGAATCACGAGTGTCATAATCACAAGCATTGATGGAACTGCAGCAGCAATAAAGAGATGCGTAATATCCATGTGTTTAGATAAATATCCGCCAAACAATGGTCCAATTACTGAACCTAGACGTGCTATTCCAATACTCCACCCCACCCCTGTAGTACGTAGTGAAATAGGGTAATAACTAGCAGAAAACGCATTGATCGCTGGCTGACCACCAACAATTGCAAACCCTGCAATAAAAACAACCACATATAAAAGTAAAGGATTACTAATTGAATAACCAATCACGGCTACGCTCAATACGCCAGTAATAAATACTGGAATAAGTACCTTATAAAATCCGACTTTATCTATTTTCAAACCCATCAAAATACTGCCAAAGGCTCCTCCCAACTGTAGAATGGAACCAATCAGTAAGGCCTGGTTTAAATTTAAGCCTGATTCTTTGGCAAGCATCGGTAACCAGTTCGCTAAAAAATACAAACTAATCATATTCAAAATGCTTATTATCCAAATGGTGTAAGTAAAGAATGCACGGTTTTCTTTAAATAGTTCTAAAGGTGATTGTTTTGTTTTCAGGATCAGGGGATTTAAAATTTTAAGTTCTGAACTAAAATTTAGCTTTGGATAGAATTTTTTTAGCCATAATAGTGCTTTGTGATCATTATTCTTGCTTACCATAAATTGTAAGGATTCTGGCAACGTGAACAGCATAATAAAAAAAATGATCAGCGGAATAATTCCACCAAAATAAAAGATCGCATGCCATCCACCAATTGGCGTCAATAAAGCAGAAATTCCACCGCCTAGCATTGCTCCAACTGTATAACCACATGAAATAACCATCATGGTCAAAATACGATACTTGCTTGGCACAATCTCGGAACTATATGCCATAACATTAGGCATAATTCCTCCTAAGAAAATCCCAGTCACAAAACGTATGATGGTCAATTGTTCTACACTACTAACACTTGGTGTGAGTAACATCAGCACAGAAAAAGCTAGAGTTGAAATAAGTAAAATGGGACGGCGACCAAAGCGGTCTGCTAAAGAACTTAAAAATAGTGAGCCTATAAATAAACCAAAAAGGCTGGCACTAAATACGACCCCCAACATGGTTTTATCAATTTTCCAATGTTCCATGATCAAAGGTGCAGCATATGCGATTGCTTGAATATCATAGCCATCCATAACCATCAGTAGCAAACAGGTCAATAAGATAAACTTCTGATACCTTCCTATTTTTTGTTGATCAATAAAATCATTTAATGCAACTTCTTTCATGGTAATTCCTTCTACATCGTTGCAACAATAATTACTTATTTCATAATCTAATTATACTATTCGTAAATTAAGGAAAGTACAAGAATCAGATACAATCTATATCATTTTAAATTTTTAAATAAAAACAATAATTTAAACCAATAAATATTTATTTTTTAAAATGGAGTTTTTTTACAAGATGTATTCAATATTTTTTTCCTTAGCTAATTCTCAAGTTGAAAATAGAAAAGCCACATCAAAAAAGTGGCTAAAGGGAGTAAATTAGAGAGGATTTTGCTTAAGCTATATTGATCCAAAACAAAATCGGATGACGACTACTCATGGTTTTCGATCTATAGCTCTACATTCCGTGATGGGTTGGTAAATCAAATTGATTATTATTGTGGATTCTATGAACATGATCTAAAACATAAACTTTCATATAAAGTTGAAACTGCATATCTACATGAAAAAGATCTTAAAAACATAAAGCATTAACGAGGGCATTAACCAAGTATGTTCATCTATAAAATTGAAGCAATAATTTACTTAAACTCTAAATTTATGCTTATGACTAAAACCAACCTCAAATATGGCAACTTTTAAAATTTATATATTCGTAATTTATCAATCACTTTTTATAAAATTTTCAGCCAAATAGTTATAGAGCAATTTAATTCGTTTTGGTGTTGGCCCCAATTGTGGGCGATATAAATACAATCCCCATGGAGATGACTTAACATTTTTCATGATTTCTATAGCAGTACCTTGCTGAATCATCGGTAATGCCAAAAATTCTGGAATATGAGCAAAACCAATACCATCAACTATTGCCTGACAATAAGCATCAAGGTCATTGGTTGAAAAAAATGGCGAGCTAGGTAAAAAAGTTTGATCATATTCAAACCCCCAAAACCAATATTGATTTAAAGATAAATTTTCAAAGGCAATAATAGGAAAATTATCTAAATCGCCAATCTGATAAGGCTGTCCAACTCTTTTTATGAGCTCTGGTGAACCTACTACACGAAAACCGATATTCATAACTTTTCGTGACACAAAGCGATTGTCATTTAAAAAGCCAACACGAAGTCCAATATCTATTTGATTTTCAATTACATCACTGTGTTCATCAGTCAAAATACAACTGACCTTTATATTTGGATATTCAGTTTGAAACCTTGTAATTAAAGGTATAACTAAGTGTCGACCAAATGCAGTTGGCATCGTTAAACGAATATGACCAGAAATATTCTGATTGGATTCATGAGTACTATTTTTCACCAATGCATTAATTTGTTTTAGTAAAGGCTGAGCTTGTATTAACAACTCTTCCCCTGCACGGGTAATTTTATGGCCACGTGTGCTCCGATAAAAAAGAATTTCTCCTTTTTGATCCTCTAATTCCTGTATGGCACGTGTAATTGATTGAGGCGATTTCCCCAACTTTACGGCAGCTTTTTTGAAATTTTCAGTATTCGCCACTGTACAGAAAATTTTAATCAGTTCGAAATAATTACTCATAACTTATTCCAAAATATGGAATTATGAAATCCAAATTGTATCATTTTTTTTGATTTATTATTTAAGTATATTTAATTTTTAACTTTGTTATTACAGGTATAGCAATGAAAGCACAAATCTTGAAAAGCTATGATATCAAGGAATTTAGTCTAGTTGAAATTCCGATTCCTGAGATTCATTCGCATGAAGTTTTGGTCAAAATTCATAGTAGTGGTGTTAACCCTATCGATTATAAAATCCGTGAAGGGGCAGCACCTTATGCAGATCCTATTCTCCCCGCCATACTCGGAACAGATCTTGCTGGTGAGGTTATAAAGGTAGGTGAAAATGTTAAAAACTTTATCGTTGGAGATGAAGTATATGGTTTGGCTGGTGGTGTCCGAGGATTACAAGGCACCTTAGCTGAATATATTGCTGTAGATGCAGATTTACTTGCAATTAAACCTAAAAATTTATCTATGCGTGAAGCTGCTGCTTTACCTTTGGTTTTTTTAACAGCTTGGGAAGGTCTAGTGGATAGAGCTCAAGTTAAAAAGGGGGATTCCGTCTTAGTTCAAGGTGGTGCTGGAGGTGTTGGTCATATGGTTGTGCAGCTTGCAAAAGCTAAAGGTGCGGAGGTATATGCAACAGGTAAAGCACACAGTCGTAAAGTGATTGAAGATCTCGGAGCATTAGCTATTGATTATGAGACACAAAGTGTTGATGATTATGTTCAAAAACATACTGCGGGTCAGGGGTTTGATATTATTTATGACACTGTTGGTGGTAATACTCTTGCTACGTCCTTATCAGCAATTAAATCATATGGGCACATTTCTAGTTGCTACGCCTTTAGTGAAATAAACTTAGCCCCTTCATCTTTACGAGCTGCAACGCTTTCAGGTGTTTTCGTCCTCTTACCGCTACTCACTGGTCAAGGTCGAGCACACCATGGTGCTATTTTGCGACAACTGACTGAATATGTTGAGTCAGGGAAAATTCGCCCTATTGTTGATCATCATACTTTTAGTTTGGAAAATGCTCTTGAAGCGCATGATTTTTTAGAAAGTGGGGCAGCGTCAATCAAAGTAGTCATTGATATTATTTAACTAGCTCGGTTTAGGACTAAACATAGTCAAAAAAAGATCCTTGAAAATTTAAGGGTCTTTTTAAATATTTGGCGGAAGTAGCGACTGTCAAATTAAAATAATAATACATTGATATAAAATATTTTTAATTTAGTTTTCTATTAGCTGCTGTGACATTTCATAAATAGCTTACGTTGTAGGCTAAAATTGAGCATGAGACGTATACGTCGAAATGCATGAATAAGAATAGCGAGACTGTATACTCAACCTCCCTTTTCAAAAAGGGAGGTTGAGTTGCCTAGTTGAGTATAGGTTTCAGATGAGCAGTTTCCTCCCCACCTTCATTTACGACTTAATACTTATATTTCACACTAAGCATAAAATTACGTGGCTCACCATAGACCCCAGAGTTATAGAAGCCGATGTTGGTAAAGTAGTGTTGATCAAAAATATTATTTAAATTAATCGCAGTACTTAACTGTTCATTAAACTGGTAGTTGGCCATTAGATCGACCAATACAAAGGCTTTCTGATCAATCACTTCACTACGTTTTTTGACATTGTTATACACCGTTTGCCATCCGTGGTTCTGCCAACGCACATTCCCGCCCACGCTTAAACCATCGAGTTGCTGATCAAATTTATACTGGGTAGAGATATTAAATTGATGTTCTGGTTCCCATGTAGAAATCTTTTCACCATCATGGTCCTTGATTTGCTTATAGGTATAACCACTTTGCACTTGGACATTGGGGAAAACCTCACCAGAAGCTTCAATTTCTATCCCCTTAGTTTTGGCTTTCGCACCAATCCATGCAAAATCAACAGCGGGATTACTTGGCGCACCATTATAAACAATGTCCTCAATGGCACGATTGGATTCATGGATTTCAAAATAAGCGATACTGGCATTTAACTTGGCATCATCGGATTGAAACTTAAAACCGCCTTCGTAGTTTTTACCTTCGTCTGGATCTAGGATTTTATTGGATGAAGATTTATACCAGATATCATAAGGCATAAAGATATCGCTGAGACTGGCATAAGCACTGACTCGATCAGTGATGTCATAGACGACCCCAACATACGGAATGAAACGATTCTTTTCCTCGACTACACCTTGTAAACCTTTCATTTTATAGTTGATCATACGGGTACCTAAGAGCACCTTTAAATCATCTGTCAGATTTAAACGTGTACTGGCGTAGGCACCATATTGCGAAGTACGGTCATGGGTATAGGCATTTGGCTCACCCCAATTTGGCTGTGCAATATTGCCATCCCATTGGCTAAAATCGGGAATATGTGAATCATAACCCTGCATGCCACCATACCAATCTTTCCCCTTCCAACGTGAATAAGCCCCACTTGCGCCTAAGACCAAATCATGTTGCCGACCAAGCAGCTCAAACTTACCTGTGCTATACAACTCCAATGAATCACTGACGGTACGACCGATATATTGAGAAGGCCAAAGATTAGCAGAACCATCTAATTTAGGATAATAGCCTTGGATAGTGCCTAGTGTTGCATCATAGCCATTAATTTTATGGTCATATTGCAGAGTCAGTGCCCAATCATCATTAAATTTATGATGGACATTGGCAAAAATGGTGCGGGTATATTGTTTCCATTCACTCCAATTGGCACCATTATTAAAGGAGCGATCTGGATCTGGATTACGTTCCCCAGCACCATTAAATAAAGGGAAAGAGCCTGACCATGTCGATGCTTTAGGGTCATTGTTCTGGTAATCTGCACCCAGTGTAACTAAAGTTTTATCGCCTAAATCTGCTTCGACAATGCCATAAAATACAGCACTTTTACGTTCATAACGATCCATAAAAGATTCTTTGTCTTGACCCGCAGCTACAAAACGTCCACGAATACTTTGCTCATCATTCAGTGAACCACTGACATCTGCCATAGCACGGTAATTATTCCAAGAACCTGCGCTTAAACTCAGCGATGCTTGAGTCTCTGCGGTTGGTTTTTTACGTACCAAGTTGATGGTTGCCCCCAAAGAACCCACCCCTGTAAGTAAGCCCGTTGCCCCTTTGAGTACTTCGACACGGTCATAAATAGCAGAGTCACTGAGCGTATTACCCGCAGCATAACCGACATTTCGAGTCGTAGAAGGAATGCCATCATATTGGAAATTATTAATGGCAAAACCGCGTGAGTAATAACTGGTCCGTTCACTGTCGTAAGCAGATACGGTAATCCCGGGAGTATGCGACATGACTTGATCAATATTATTTAACTGAAAATCATCCATCAACTGTCGCGTAATCACACTAATGGTTTGTGGTGTTTCTTTCGGTGTAAGTACTAAACGCGTGGCGGTGGCAATTTTACCTGGTGTATAAGAACCACTATTTTCAGTAATTTCCCCCAACTGATTAGCAGTCACGACAATGGTCTCAAGTTTCGCTGCTGGATTGTCAGCGTGAGAATTTGTTGCCACGGCTGAATCCGTTGCCGTGTTTGCAACTGTTGTGGTTTTCGACATCTGACGTCGTTCAATTCGCCACACCCGTGGACTTTGTTGAACAAGCTGTAGATCTGTGTCTTTTAATAACTGTTGAAAACCCTGAGCAATATCAAAACTGCCACTTAAACCGTTGGTTTTATACCCCTGCGTTAGTTTCGGATCAAAAGACAATGCAATATTAGACTGTAGAGCAAAATTAGAAAGCGCTTGCCCCAAATCCCCTGAAGCCACTTGATAATGCTTTTGAGTTGCTGCTGTTTCAGCATGGTTAAATGCACTGACACCCAACATGATGCTCAGTACCAATAAATGCATGACCGAATAACGCATTTTTTTCTCGCGGCTTATTTTATATGGCTTCGGTTTTTTCAAATTTTTTGCGTGTTGCAATGCTAGAGACACCATAACCCCCTATTGAATACCAATGAGTTCTCTTATTAGCCTTGCCAGTTGAGTTTTAAAAAAGTGTCAGCCTTAAATTATTTTTTTTCACCAATACTGACCCAATAGCCTTGTGCATAGCGATTGATGTCTAACTTATAGGTGACAGCCAACATGCTATATAGCGTTGGTAAATCATTGATTGGATAAGTCCCTGATATTTTAATCTGAGCAATATCATCATCTAAAGCAATATAACCCTTTTGATATTTTCCTATACGCTGTACGAATTCAGACAACGGCATATCATTCACGATCATCCAGCCTTGCGTCCAACTGTTGCGTGTAAGATCAGCACTTATAACCTCAGCCACCTGCTCACGATTCAAATGACTTTGCTGACCCGCCGCAACAATCACTGTCTGAGTTGGATGACGTTGCGGTTGTAATTTCACCGCACCTTGCTCGACGAACACCCAAGACTGCTTTGGATCAAGCTCTACTGAAAATTCAGTGCCCAAAGCCTGTATTTGCCCATGTTGAGTTTGCACAAAGAATGGGCGTTGTTGTTGATCTTTCGCAGTTTTAATCCAGATCTGACCTTTTCTTAGCACGACATTACGTTGCTTAGCGCTATAGTCCAGATCAATTGCCGATGCACTGTCTAGATACAGCTCACCACCATCAGGGAGTTTAATTCTTTCAATTTCGCCTACTTTTGTTCGATAGTCTGCCGTCCATTGTTGCTGCTGATTTAAGCTATAGCCTAAATACAGTGACGATAGACACGCCAAAACCCACATATAATGACGGCGTTTTCTCCATGAAGATGATATGCTTTGCTTTAAAATAGGCCGCACCACTTCGGTTGGCAGTTGATCAAAAGTATGATGCAGTTGCTGCATTTTTTGCCAAACTTTGGCATGCACTGAACTTTGCTGCTGCCAGATCTGCAATTGCTGTAATTCTTGCGGACTCAACTCGCCTTGGCTTAAACGCATACACCAATCAGCCGCTTCATTTAAAATTTGTTGCGTCTGTTGTTGATCTTGTTTTGAGTCTGATTTTTGATTGTGTTGTTGTTCAGATTCATTCTGCTTTGACATTCGCTTAGTCGTCCAGCATGGCAGACAGACAATGTACATACGCTTTTTTCATATAGCGTTTGACTGAACTCAGGGAAATATCCAATTTGACTGCAATCTCATCGTATTTCAGCCCTTCAAGCTGCGCATAGAGGAAAGTATCACGTACCACCGCAGGCAGTTGCTCTAGCAATTGTGTCACTTCAAGCAAACTTTCGATAATCAAACAGTGCTGTTCTGGAGAGATTTCTTCGAGTTCAGGTTGTAGCGCCAACACGTCTAAATATGCCCGCTCAATATGCTTACGTTGAATCCAATTGATCATCAAGCCTTTGGCTACAGTGGTCAAATAAGCACGTGGTTGCAATAATTCAATTTGCTGACGTCGTGCCATCACTCTTAAGAAAGTATCTTGTGCCAAATCTGCTGCATCAGAGCTATTGCCTAACTTTTTATATAGCCATGCATATACCCAAGAATGATGTTCTTGATAAAGTTGAGCAATATCACGATTGGGAAGCGACGCAGACATGGAAAAAGTTTATTTAAGCGAATGATAATTATTATCAGTAATTTAATCACTAAATTCAATCATTATTTTCATCTTAACCACTCCCTTGTCCAACTCGGTTTGTTGCACAAACCCAACCTGCATATCATCCATAAAGGCCTATCATCGACAATGGCATAAACTCCACGGATGAAATTAAAATTTTTAAGAATTAAAGATCCTCTATTGAAGAAGTATTATTTTTACATCATGGTTAATTTATAGGGATTTTGATTGTGCTTTTAACTCAATTAAAAAACTGTGCACTAAATAAAGATCACATCAATTAAACGAAAAAAAACAAGAAATTGATATTTTCGATATGAAAAAAACGTGATGAAAAATCATCACGCTTTATTTTTATTTATTAATTCCATTCAGCAATCGGTGTTGGCATATGTAGTGCCAACTGAGCATCTTTGATCACATCCATTCGTAAGATTTTTTTAGCACCGAGTTGATCCAATAATTGACTGACTGGACCACCATAACGATTTAACTCAACATGTTTTGGAAATAACTTTTGAGCAAAATTTTGGTTATTTGCCTGAACATATGAACGATACCAAATACCATCAACTTGATTCAGCATGGTTTTCTTTTCTTGCTGTGATTGATTTTTTACAGTTTTAAGTTTTGGTGTTGGCGCAGATAGGCTGATGTCGAGATTGCCTTGAGTATCATACAAGTGCGCTTGGACCTGATCAGTTATTTTTAAATCAATTGCAGTGAGCCACTTGGGTAAATTATAACCATAAACACCACGTACACGTGCAATTTCAGTATCGACAGGAAGCGCAAGGACATAACCATAATAATCGCGTGTACGTGCAGATTTGATTAACTCTGAAATATTGGCGCCTTTTGCATGAGGACGGCGAACCACAACAGCAACAGATACTTCATCATAAGGATCGTTATCACAGACATCATAGGCAAAAAAAGTAAGTGAGACCAATCCATATCCAGGTATTGGGCTTAAGGGTTCAACTTTAGCAGGCAACTTTGCTTTTAACTTATCTAATGGTGCAAGCATCAACAGTTGAACATTGCTGGTTTTATAATAATAGTTTGGCGACCACACTTGACCTATACGTGTTTCAACCAGTTGCTTAGGAATCTTTCTAAAGAAATCAATATTGCCCACACCAGATTCTTTTGCAACCTCATCTAAATTTGGTTGCATATGAAATCGGTCATAAAAACCACCTTTAGGAACCTGTACCTTATGCGGTCCAAATTCAACCTCTACAAACGCTTTTGCATTTGGATACTGAGTGGTTGGTTGCTTTGCATTAACTCGATTGGTCGTTACAGTATTTATGTTTTGCATCGCTGTATTCTCTTGTAAATGTGAGATGTAACTGAGCTGATTGTTTGGTGTAAGATCATTTGCTGCAAAAGCAGAATGTACGAATGCAAAACTCATAAAAAGTATTTGAGTTGTTCGATTTAAATTAAAAAATTTCAACATAGCTTTCACTCTAATTCAGCATTGAGTTCATGCTATGTTTAAAGTGGACTTCAAGGTCAATAGGGTTTATTTGTTTTTTAATTCAATTTGAATTGTGATTAAAATTCATGCACAAAAAACCGCAGCTTAAATTTAAAATGATGAATATATTTGATTGCACTTGCAAAAGATCAAATTAAAGCAAATGCTAAATAACACAAAGAGACAGCACTTTATTGGTAAAATGCCATTAATCTAAAATAGACAAAAGATTAAAAAACAGGCTTGACCTTAAAGCTAACTTTAATCCTATACTCACGATGAAACAACTCACAGGAAATCTTGATGACAAATACTTGGGTTATTAAGCATCGTATAATTCAACAGTTATTGGTTGTTTTAGCAGCATTATTTTCAATGCCTTTTGCATCTGCGAATGATAACAGTAGTTCAAAATCGATTTCGAACCCATCTTTGTCAGGATCTAAAGGAAAAATATTGGTTGTGATGACCAATCATGACAAATACCCTTCACGTAAAGATACTACAGGGCTATGGGTGACTGAGCTCACACATTTCTATGACGTTGCGCATAAAGCGGGTTACCAAATGGATTTTATTAGCCCTAAAGGAGGTGCAGTGCCACTGGATGAGCGTAGTCAAAAATGGATCTATATGGATAAACAAGCACACGCTTATTTAGCCGATCCTGCGTTTATGTCACGGTTAAATAACACCTTGCAGCCAAGTGAGGTAAAAGCGTCTGACTATAAAGCAATATATTTTACTGGCGGTCATGGCGTGATGTGGGACTTTCCAAATAATCCTGAATTAACCGCACTAGCTGAACAAATTTATCGTCAAGGCGGTGTAGTATCCGCGGTATGTCATGGTGTGGCAGGTATACTTTCCCTAAAAGATGAACAAGGCAAAGCACTCATTGCAAACCGTAAAGTGACAGGATTTTCAAATCGTGAAGAATCGCTTTCAGGGATGAAAAAACAAGTACCCTTTTTCCTTGAAAATCAGTTGAAATCAAAAGGTGCAAAATATTCTCAAGGATTCTTCCCATTTACCTCTTATGCCATTGTCGATGACCGCATTATTACAGGTCAAAATCCTCAATCACCACGTGAAGTAGGCGAAGAAGTGATAAAAAAATTGGTGACTATACATTAAATGAAATTAGCTAGATTGGACATATTTTGTAAGTGAAAGCTTGCAAAATATCACTTCATCTTAAAGTACTTGTGTGACACCAATAAAAATTTTCAACGCTTAAAAAACAGACATAATCCTAATCAAATTAAAAGACATTTCATTAATTAACAATAAATATCAATATGCTAAACAGAAATATTATGTTGACTCAGTTTTTGTATTAGATTAGTATTTTTAATGTAAATAATTATCATTATCATATAGCCAACAAAGCATTGTCCTTTCTAGCCACGATGATTGTCCATTTTTTTATCAAGCAAAGGATAAAGCAATGTTGTTATCTAAAATGAAAATAGGTCATAAAACCCTGATTGCCAGTTCAATCTGTACCATTCTTACAGGTTGTGGTGGGGGTGGCAGTGGTAGTGGAGACAGCAAACCGAGCAATACTGCCCCAACAATTGATGCGATCAGCCCAGTGACCGTACAAACCCTGGAAAGTAAAAAAATTAGCGTAACGGCAAAAGATGCTGAAAACAACGCGCTTACCTATAGCATTAAAACAGCGCCAAAATTAGGCACTGCAAGCATTGATAGTAAAACAGGTGTGATCACTTATATTGCAGGCAATGTGGTCGGTGCAGATACACTTGTGGTGAGTGTCAGTGATGGTTCACTTAGCACAGATCTGAGCATTACGATTAATACTCAAGTTGAATCGGTGTTTGATTATCAATTCTACAAAGTCACCAACCCAGATACTGGTAACTCTCAAATTGTCCGTTATGACCCTAATAACGACAAACAGGACTCTTACAACAGCATCAACAACGTGATTTTAGGCAATCGTGTCTTTGTGATGAGTGCTGCAAAAGATGGCGATAAAACAGTTTATAAAAAACGTGAATATGGTATTTTCCTTGACCCAAATGCTTCTAAAGAAACACGTACTTACACTCCAGCTGGCAAAACAACTGCAACTGAATACACATTCTATACCGACAATATTCTGAAACGTTTTGATGCAAGCAATCCAAACAGTCAAGCCACCATTTTTAGTAGTGCAGCATTACCAGCAGCATTAAAAACTGCAGAAATGAAGGCGATTGGTGATACACAAACTATGTATCTCAATGAAACTGATATTAATAACTCCTATGTGCAATTGCGTACTTTTGCCAAACTACCCGATATTTTTAGAGGCGAACTGTCTGACAATATTAAAAATGCCTATATCACTGTACGTTTATCAGATGGCAAAGTGACACAAGGTCGAACCATTAAGCCAGTTGTCAATAACAGCACAGGTAAAACTGATTCGGTATTGGTCAACTATAGTGCTGCCTATGTCAAAGGAAGCTACCCAACCGCAAGTAATGAAGCTGCGCGTTTACAAAGCTGTACCGTTGATTTAATCACCTGTACTGATATTAGTGGCGGGACAGGTCAATACTACTTCTTAGCACAAAACGATACCCATATTTATTTGGCAAAAGAAGGTGTAAAAACACTTTATGCTTATGATAAAACTGCAAAAACCTTAACGAATGTAACAGGTGCAGAATATCCTGCGAATTATAACCCTGAACATCATCAAATTAAATTTGGTGGTGGGCATGGTGGTTCTGGTATCTTTAGTAATTTCTTTAACATGCCAAATGTAGTCGATAATTTGGCAGAAGGTAATACCGGTTATTTATTGATTAATTATAACCTTGATACACAAAATGCAGCGATCACCCATAGAATATTTGGCAAAGCCTATGTCTTTAAAAATGCCGAAATTCTGAAATTGACAGGCACCAGTGCAAGCAAAATTTATGATAATGGCACTGGTACTGATTTAGCCAATAATTCAAGCAATGTGGCTCTGTCATATAATCTCAACCTGACTGCGGTCAAAAATGGTTATTTATTTGTCGAAGCGGCCAAGTTATCTAAAGACAAGATGAATCTCAATTATCAACAAGGCTGGTTAAATACTGCAACCACAACCACAAAAACAGCGTTGGATAATGCTGTTATTGATCAGGATATTCCATACTTTACTTCAATGCGGGTACCTGCTGTGGCAGTAGGTGATTATGTCTATGTCAATGAGACCAATCCAACTGCCTCAGAAACCCGTGTTTATAACGTTTATAAATTACCACTCGATGCGCCAACAACCAGCAAAACCAGCGTCTCCCCAACGTTTGGCCGTATGTACTTTGAACGCACTGCATTCCGTGCCAATGGTGTTTATGAAGGTAATGTATTGTTATGGAACAAACGTGCCAATCAAGCAACAGATCCAACTGACACAGTCGGTAGTATTGTCAATGCCACCACGGGCAAACTCATGGGTAAAATCAAGGATTTAGAGGGTGGAGGTGGAATTACCAATGTCACTGCTGACGCTTCAGGTAATGTCACGTTGGCTGGGATTGGTGGTCTATTTGGCTTGCATATGACGGGTAGTCATGCTGGTGTTCCTATACTGACTAGTGGCTTCTCAGAAAAAGAAAAGTCATTGAAAAAAGTTAATCATATTAATGGTTCTTGGATCACTGACTAATCCATACATAGCTTATTCAATCGGGTTGCTGTTGCTATTCTTAAGATGGGGGCAGCAACCCTGCGTTTATTTTGACTGGATTTCTGTCATGAACACACCTCCCTTTCTCCCACGATATCTATTATTGACCCTGTGTATTGCTGGTGGATACTCTCCCTTCTATCATCTCTATGCAGCAGATAATAAGAAAGATACAGACATAAATGATGAACAACCTACTAAACTGCCTGTCATTGAAGTTACAGCAGAAAAAGTCCTCAAGGCAGAGCGACAAAATCAACAAGAAATGTTTAACAAACCCTATTCCAAACAGATCATCAGTCAGGAAAAAATTCAGCAGGAAGGCTTAACCGATGTCAAAGAAGCGATTCGGGATATTCCTGGTGTTTCCATTACCGAAACTGGGGCTTTCGGTAAAAATGTAAAAATTCGTGGTCTGACTGGGCAACGCGTGGTCAGTGTTGTCGATGGCATCAAAATCGCCAATCAAGGTTTAGATCACTCAGGTTCTGGTGAAATCAATCAGGTGGATATTAACAACGTTGAAATGATTGAAGTGGTAAAAGGAAGTCCTGCGGTGATTTACGACCCTGGGGCATCAGGTGGCGTCATTATCGTCAAGACCAAACCTGTACAAATGAGTCAAGGCATCGGGGTCAGTCAAAAATTCGCTTATGATGAGGGTTATGACAAAACCAGTTCGACCACCAGTCTAAACGCAGGCATGGATAATTTTGGTGCAAAGGTGACTTATACCAAAGAATCGTCCAATGACTATCGGGTCCGTGGTGATGTTGATAAAAAATATGCAATTAGTAAAACCAATGCATTAAATGCAGTGAATAGCACAGTAACCGTCAAAGATTTGGGTTATGACGCCGAATCACTGAGTGCCAAATTATCAGGAAAATTTGCTACAGATAGCCAAATTGATCTCGATTATGACCAATGGATCGGTAAAGATATTGCATCAGCACATGGCAGTACCATGCAAGATGCAATGGTGATGCTGTTGGCACGTAAAGAGCGTGAATCTAAATCCATCACTTATCGTAAAGACAATCTGGGTATTTTTAATAACTTCTCATTTAAATATAACAAACAGTCCTTATTAGAACGCCAACAAGAAGGCGGTTATACTGAAACCTTAGACAGTGATAATTTTAACGCCAATCTATTTTTAAACTGGCATCAATTACAAGCCAGTTTTGGTCTGGAAGCTGTTTTAGATAAAGCCGTCACTGCGGTGTATTCTGAACAAGATTATTATGCAGGTTTTACCAATCTAGAATATGACTTCGGCACATGGACAGGTTTTGCAGGAGTACGCGCCAATTATTGGGCAACGCGACAAAAATTACTGCCAGGCGCAAATGCTGAACTTGCTTCGCAACTCATCGGTATTTCGGGAATTACTCCTGAAAAAACCATATTCGAGCCAACATGGGCGCTTGGAGCACAATATCACCTCACCGATACTCAAAATATTTCTGCCAACATCAGCCGTACTTTGCGCGCACCTGATTTGTATGAACGCTATACATTTGGTGGCTTTTTGGGTGGAGGTTTAGCTTTACAACCTGAAGAAGGCTACCATGCCGAAGTGGCTTGGAAATACCTCAATGATCATTGGGCCTTAAATACCAGTGTGTTTTATAGCGACTTTGACCAATATATTTGGACGAAAACCAATCGCAGAGTTATTGATCGGGTTGGTTTAGAAAACTGTATTCGCATTGGTAAATGCAATATAGCGACAGGCAATTTCAATGATCATGAATCTGACTTTTTTCAAGACACCACCCAATATTATAATGCCAACCAAGTCAATAATTGGGGTATGGAATTAAGTGCCAACTATATGGATGAAGTGCATGACTTTGGTATTTCAGGCAGTTTTAATAAAATTGATTCTGAAGATGTTTTTGTACAAGCTGCGGCACATCCAATTGATATTAACAGCCATTATAAATATACCTTTAGCCAATTGCCATTACAGCCATGGGTGAAAGGCAAAATTCAGACTGTATTTGATGAACCTCAAGTCATACAAAAAGGCGGCTTTGATTCTTATACCATCGGTAGCCTATATGCAGGTTTTAATCATAAATATGTCAATTTAAGTGCAGGGATTCGTAACCTCGGCAATACCACCTATAGGGCTGCGTATAGTGGTTTAAATGGTCTGGAACGTACTTATTTTATCAATGCTGAATTTAAATGGAATAATTATAAATGAATGTAATGTTTTTGGTTGTTGCCCTCGCCTGTGAAAAGAGATTCAACATGATGATCATCTAAATCAATCTGATCTGTTCTATTTCAATCCAAAGTTTATACAAGGTCCGTTAAACAAAATCAAAGCAAAAAAAAAGACCCTTAACAATTTAAGGGTCTTTTTTAATATTTGGCGGAAGCGGTGAGATTCGAACTCACGGAGGACTCACACCCTCGTCGGTTTTCAAGACCGGTGCATTAAACCGCTCTGCCACGCTTCCAATGGCGGCTATCATATAAATAAAATTGCAACTTGGCAAATCTTTTTCAGTATTTCTTCAATCAAATGTACAAAATAAAGTCAAATCTCGCTAATTTGATGAATATTCAAGCTATTCATAACGAATTGAATTGATATACCAACGTTTTTTCCCTGATGGTGTATCCACTTCTGCCTCATCATCGACTTGTTTAGACAGTAAAGCTCTTGCCATCGGTGAATCAATTGAGACATGTTGCGGATGATGATCATAAATTTCATCTACCCCGACCAGACGTATGGTTTTTTGTTCACCTTCATCATTTTCTATTTCAACCCAAGCACCAAAATACACCTTGCCTGCTTGTTCTGGAGAAAAATCGATAATTCTTAATTCTTCTAAACGCTTCCCCAAATAACGTACACGACGATCGATTTTTCGAAGTAGCTGCTTATTATACTGGTAATCAGCATTTTCAGAACGGTCACCCAGACTCGCAGCCCATGTCACTTTTTTGGTAATTTCAGGTCGTTCTTCGCGCCAGAGATGTTGTAACTCAGCAACCAACAGATCATGCCCTGAACGGGTAATTAAATTAGATTTCATGATTTAAAACCATTTAAAATAAATATGCACTTGATACTTATTTTTTAAAAAATGTTGCTATAGTCTACAGCCAATAGCGTAAAAATGTCAGCTCAAAAATAGTGCATTTTAAGCTTTAAAAAGTAATAAAATCGTTTTTTTCCTATTTAAATTCAGGCAGAAAATTCAATCAGAAAACCATTTGAAAGTGGTAATTCTTAACTTACATTTGGAACATTTGCTTACAGTTTTTGACAGCGTATTTCAGTTTTAGAATCCTCGTAATTTTAAAAAAAATATTCTGTTAAAAATCATCACTTTAAATATTTAAAATTGATCATTTTTCATACAAAGTTTGACAGATCTAAAAACCGCCTATATTATGCGCACATGTTTTATGAGTTTATTTTTTTAATTTTGTAGTTTTTCTGCAAAATCTTTCTATCCCACATGTCATTTTTTGAATGACGTTCATGACTGCCCACCCTTATTGAATTTACCAACTATAAGAAGTTTTTAAGCGTTTTTGTGCTTATTACTTTTTAGGGCAATAAATTACTTGTAGCGGAGACAACATGCACAGTAGTTCAACCTCTGGGTCGAGGCTTAGCCTTAACTCATTTTTTCGTGCGCTGCCAATCAAAACTTTAGTTTTATCCACTGCATTAATTCCTTTTAGTATTAATGCGAGTAAGAACAATCAATACAATGCTGTAGTTAATTCAAGTAAATTGACTGTAGTTGCGGTTTCCAATCCAAGCATCGTGTTTAAGGATGGAGACTACAAGCATGGCTTCGGCTATGACTTAGCCCATAACTATGCTGAAAGTTTAAACGTTAAACTTGAGCTTAAAACTGTTTCTGACAATGCAACAGCATTGAAAATGGTTGCTCAAGGTAAGGCGAATTTTGCGATTACCACCGCAAATATGCAAAGCATCGAAGCAGAACGCTTAACCTCATTTTCAGCAAGCTGTGGTGATTTCAACAGTTTAAAAAGTAATGGTTTAAACCCAGAATTAAATTGGGTATTTAAACAAGCTGAAGATCCATTAACAGCAACAGCAAGTGGTTTCATTTGTCAAAGCAAACAAAATGGTTCAACTCAGCAACTTGCCTCATTTTATAATCGTAATGTCGTCAAGAAAGACGATTGGAACGTGATTCAACGTGACTTAAGTTCTCGTCTACCGATTTATAAAGCCAGCTTTAAGCGCTCTGCACAGCAATATGGCTTAGATTGGCACCTACTTGCTGCAATTGGTTATCAAGAATCATATTTAAAACCAGACTCTGTTTCTCCCACAGGTGTCCGTGGTTTGATGATGTTGACCAATACCACTGCCAAAGAAATGGGTGTCAGTAATCGTAGTGATCCCGCTCAAAGTATCCAAGGCGGCGCAAAATATTTTGATATGATGTTGAGTCGTTATTCTTATATTCGTAATCCAGATCGTCATTGGTATGCTTTGGTTGCATACAATATGGGGCCTGGTGCAGTTGAAGGTATTCAAAAGCGCATCAAAGCACAAGGTAAAGATCCCAATGACTGGATGAATCTTTATAATTATTTGACACGTAATCAAGCAAGTAATGGTCGTTATAAACAAGCGGTACAGTATGTCACACGTATTCGGGCTTATTTAGAACACATTAAGACCACACCTCGATTACTAGAAATTTAATCTGTATTTTAAATCGATTGGATTTGTAAAAATCAGGCAATAAAAAAGCTTACTCTCGGGTAAGCTTTTTTATTTTAAAAGGATTAAGCAGTTTGCTCTAATACTTTCTTAAATAAATCTTTTTGCTCTTGGCTTGGCTTAGCTGTTTGTAAAGCCATCAATTGAGACATATCACCTTGAACTTTGATTTTGCCTGTCATAAATGCTTGCATAGCAGCAGCCATATCAAATTCTAAGAATACTTTACGAAGTGTTTCAGCATCCATGTTCAATGTTGTTTTCGCATTTGCAGAACTACCTTTGACGATTTTTCCGCCGTCTAAAGCAAGCTCTGTGTTGCCATCTGCATCTGCAACAACCAAATTAATTGCTAAACCTGAAAGTGCTGGTGGTAAGTTTAAATCACCTGCTTCAGCAGTTAATTTTTCAACATTTGCAAACCAATCATCAGTTAAAAATGCAGGCATGTTCATTCCTCAAATTATTTATTCAATTTATTGTGTTATCTATCCAGACAACATCAGGTTGAAGCAGTTTTGCTTGCCCAATGTTATAGCATGATAATTTCAATTTGGGCTAAAGTTTTTTGTACGGACTGTTCATGTTTTATCGGTTTTATCGTTTTATTTTTTTAAATCAGGCACTCATCTCAATATGAATGCCCGATTTGTTCATTTAATTGGCAAAAAAGATCAATCTGCTGCAAAACTAAGATTTACAACATCTAAACGTTTTTTCATTTCTTCCGTATCACATTTCATATCGAATTCGCGTTCTTCATCCAATTTTTCAAAATCAAATAAATCACGGTCAGCCAATTGAGATGGTGAAACATTCTGCAATGCACCAAAAATACTGTGCAAACGTTTTGGATATTGTTTATCCCAACCACGTAGCATGTCATTTAACATGGCACGTTGTAAGTTTTCCTGCGAACCACATAAGTTACATGGAATGATCGGGAATTTACGAATTTCAGCATATTTGATGATGTCTTTTTCTTCAACATAAGCCAAAGGACGAATCAAAATGTTCTTTTTATCCGAAGACAATAATTTTGGTGGCATCGCTTTTAAGCTACCACCATGGAATAGATTCAAGAAGAATGTTGCAATGATATCATCGCGATGATGACCCAATGCCACTTTGGTCGCACCAATCTCTTGCGCAAAACCGTAGAGTGAACCACGACGTAAACGTGAACACACTGCACAGTAAGTTTTCCCTTCAGGTGTCAAACGCTTGGTGATGCTATAAGTATCTTTTTCCAAAATATAATAAGGAATATTGTTTTCTTCCAAATATTTCGGTAACACATCTTCAGGAAAACCAGGTTGCTTTTGATCCAAGTTCACTGCGACAACATCAAAGTTGATCGGTGCAATACGTTTAAATTGCAACAAAATATCAAGCAAGGTGTAACTGTCTTTCCCACCAGAAACACAGACCATTACCTTATCGCCTTCCTCAATCATTTTAAAGTCACGAATTGCATGGCCGACTTGACGACGAAGTTTTTTCAAAAGACGATAATAAGCTGAACTTGTTGGAAGCTCTGGTTTAAAATTAAATCCTTGTTCGGACTCAACTGGCGAGTACATAGACGAGATAAACCCATAAAAAAATACTGGGCAATTTTATCTGATTTGAACGTTAACCGCATCTAAAGATTTTTTTATTTTGCATCAATTTTTATCTGGTCATCTTCCTGTCGTATTTCCACATTTAAAATAGACGGCTCAGTTCATTTTTTAGCCGAAGTGCTTATCTTTTGGACTTTTCCACAGTTTTCCACAAAACCTGTGGATAAAATTGTGGATTGTTTGGGGCTTGACAAAGTTTTCTCACGCAATGATGGGCATTCTCTTTAGATTGATCATTTTTTAACCATTATATTTTATATATATTTTTCAATTGTTTAGCATAGTCAATAAATATATTTTAAAAAAAATATAAAATTTTTTTTGATTAATATGCCAACAAATAGCACTTGCTTTTTCGCGATTGTATTGTTAAAACTCAATTCATAGTTTTTCTTGTTCAATAACTTTGTTAAACTCCCAAAAATTGGGGAAATATTTTAATTACTACAAAATGAAAAAATTAATTACGGGTTCGCTAGTGTCTATTTTAGGGTGTATGAGCTTTGCCTCATTTACATCGCAAACGTTTGCAGGTCAAATTTATTTCTACAAAGACCAAAATGGGACAACCTTACTGACCAATCGCAAAAATTCGGATCGTTCACTGCAAAAAGTCAAAGTGACTTATTATAAAGACAGTAATATTCATAGTTATAGCAATTGGGGCAGCTCAGAATCTGCAGTACTGCCAAGTTATAGTAAAAGTAAAAATTCCTTTGATAGTATTATCCGTCAAGCTGCGCAGACGCATGGTGTGTCTGAAGGCTTAATCAAAGCAGTGATGCATACCGAGTCTGGCTTTAATACCAATGCCCGTTCTCCTGTTGGTGCGCAAGGTTTAATGCAACTGATGCCTGCAACGGCTCGTCGCTTCAATGTGTCCAACTCGTATGATCCACAGCAGAATATTTTTGGTGGTGCCAAATATCTCAGTTGGTTAATGAAACGCTTTAATGGCAATACCAGTTTAGCTTTAGCGGCTTATAATGCTGGTGAAGGGAATGTGGACAAATACGGCGGTATTCCTCCCTTCCGTGAAACCCAAGACTATGTCAAACGTGTCACCAGTCGTTTAAACAACCTCTATGCTGGTGGTTTAAATTTATCTGCAAATAATATTGGCACTTCAACCAGTACTGGACAAATCATTGCCCAATCAAATCAAAATGATTTCTCCAATCAAGTAGAGCCGACACCACAAATCAGCAACAGTTCAAATATTCAACCAGTAAAATATAGTTCTCGACCAATTATTATTGCTTCTGATGGGACTTACACAGATGCACCTGCGGGTTCTTATTCAACAGCACATGCCAGTGCGACAGCACAAATCACCATTGGCAACTAATGCTTATCTGCACTTAGAATCCAATTAATAGCCCTATTGAAATAGAAAATAAAGCACGTAATTTGTGCAATTACATATTTTCAACAAATTGCTGAAAAAAATAATGTTTTCTCTAATACAGAGAATCTTTTTTTAACTTGCCTATTTTTTTAAATAAATTCTTTATCCACTATCCCTTTCAATTGAATTTGTCATTTTTTGCTAGCTAGATTTTTCCCTCTTATTCTTGAATTTTAATCATGTAAACCTCATATTGAATTTCATGATTTATTTTAATACATCATATTATTTATTATTTATAAGAGGGTTCTCTCCATGATGCGGATTGGTTTGTTTTTGCTAACCAACCTCGCGGTACTGGTTGTAGCTGGCATTATCCTATCATTATTAGGTGTTGGTAGTTACTACGGCGCTGGCGGTCTTAAATTAGGCAACCTGATGGTCATCTGTTTAGTGTTTGGTATGGTAGGTTCTTTAATCTCCCTATTTATGTCCAAATGGATGGCGCTAAAAACCACAGGTACTGAATTAATTGACCCGAATGCTCCTCGTAACCAAGCCGAAGTTTGGTTATTACAAGAGGTTGCTCAACTTTCCCAACGTGCTGGTATTCAAATGCCAGATGTTGGTATTTTCCCATCTTATCAGTCGAATGCGTTTGCCACAGGTTGGAATAAAAACGATGCACTTGTATCGGTTTCAACAGGTTTGCTTGAACGCATGAACAAAGATGAATTGCGTGCCGTGCTTGCGCATGAGATTGGTCACGTTGCTAATGGTGACATGGTCACATTATCCCTTATTCAAGGTGTAGTGAACGCCTTTGTAATGTTCTTTGCCCGTGTGGTTGGTGATTTTATTGACCGTAATGTCTTTGGCCGTCAAGATGGTGAAGCGCCTGGACTGGCTTATTTTGCGATTACCATCGTGCTTGATATCGTCTTCGGTATATTGGCTTCGGCAATCGTAATGTGGTTCTCTCGCTATCGTGAATACCGTGCAGATGAAGCTGGTGCTCAACTTGCAGGTAAAGAAGCCATGATTTCCGCTTTATTGCGTCTACAGGCTGAATCTGAAATGCCAGATCAAATGCCGAAAGAAATGAAAGCTTTTGCGATCGCAGAAGGTAAAGAGCAAGGTTTTAGTTTGGCTGCTTTATTCCAAACTCACCCAAGCATCGAGCAACGTGTTGCCGCTTTACGCCAACTCAATTTACCTTAATCTATACACGCTCGCTCAATCGTAGTGATCTCATAGAAAAACAAAGCCTCCAATATGGAGGCTTTGTTTATGGGTAGATCATATTTTAGTTTTTGCTTTATCCAATATTTACCGCGCAATTTCTATCTTTCTTACTTTCTTACTTTCTTTCAATACCAATACCAATACCAATACCAATACCAATACCAATACCAATACCAATACCAATACCAATACCAATACCAATACCAATTTGGGGGATTAATCTAACTGAATACAACGAATTAAACTTCCATTCGGATCAATCACACAAAACATATCAATTTCTTCGAGATACTGAATTTCAGTTATTCGTGCTTCTGGGAATTGTGCCCAATCTAAACCTTGCCAAAAATGAAACAGATCTTTCAAGACATGTGTTCTTAAGCAAGCACTAAACCATGATTCTTTTGGATTTAAATTGGGGTGATGGAAAAACTCAACCAGCAAACTGTCTTTACTTAAGATCATCCATTCTGTGGACTGATAATCACACTGAAAACCTAAGAATGCATAAAATTTACGAGTATGATCAAAATCAATAGCAGGAAGGTTTGCCGAAATATAATCTTGCATGATCACCTCTGTATTTTAATATCTACATTTTCAAATCAATTCAATGTTGGAATTTAAGCACGATAGCTTTGATACCAATCCCACAACATATTTACGCCAAACCACATCGCAAGTCCAATCAGGATTAAAACAATCAAGCCTAAAATATCGGGAATATGAATCCAAATCCAAGCAATGACAGGGTTACGCCAAAATGCGGAATACTGTTGCTTTTGTTCTAGCTTCTCATGTAAAAATGGGTGAACCACATGATCATCGCTATAAATCTGATATTCTTCTTGAATATGGTCATGTACAACGTCTAAAGCTCTACGACTGGGCCGAATAAAAATATCGAATAAGGTTCCAGCGATCGGTATACATCCCACAACCCCATCCATCACAGCCAGTTTTAATACTCCATTGAGTTTAGCTTGAGGCACGCCAATCTGTTTGGCTTTATAAACTGCATAGCAAGTCAGCACAAAACCCGCGACATCACCAGCAATCGGTATGGTACTGAGTGCAGCATCAGCCCCAACCCCTTGCTTGGTAAATGGAATACGCACCACCGAATCCATCATATTGGCAAATTTAGCCAAATCTCGTTCAAGTTTAATGACTTCTTGAGTAGATAATTTTTTTTCTGTACCCATAAAGATTTCAATTTTTTTGACATGGTTAAGTTAAATTGATCATACCCAATAAATTCAGTATGTTGTGTATAAGTTTAATATTTACAGCAGCAAAATTTTATCTACGCAATAAAAAAAGCTGAGCCCTCTTTTAAAGTACTCAGCCTTTTCGGATATACAACGGGATTAATCTAAGAACTTAACCACGGTCCCCGGTTGAACCTTGCGACCTAAATCATTGGCATCCCAATTGGTCAAACGAATACAACCATGAGAAGCGGTCTTTGAAATTAATGAAGGATTCGGCGTACCATGAATACCAAATGTCGGTTTACTTAAAGCAATCCACATATTACCAACAGGACCATTTGGGCCAGGCGGTAATGCCAGCTTTTGACGGTTGCTCCCTTGAACAAAGTTTTTCGGGTTATAACCATAGACAGGGTTTGGTGCAACTTTAATGACCTTATGCGTCCCTTTCGGGGATGGTGTACCAGAACCCCCAATTGTGGCAGGAAAAGATGCAATCATTTGATTTGTACTATTATATAAATAAAGTTGTCGAGCAGGCTTATGCGCAATAATTAAGGCCACACCTTCAGGCAAATCATTACGTACGATCGGTACATTGATAGTTTCGCCTACTTTTTTAAAGTTAGCTTTTGGATTGAGTTGTTTAAGAAAGTCTTCATCAATATGAAACTTTTCACCTAACATTTCACTCACACGGGTGTAATACAAACCCGGCATTTTTGCTTGTTGGGCATAATTTCGCGGAATTGCTTTGGCATAAGGTCCTTTAATATCCGCGGCAGTAATTTGATAAGTTCCAAACGCTGCAGTTTTTTGATTTTTTAACAAACTGTCCCAAGTCTGTTTATCCAGTTCACCACTAATCGGTAAACTTTTAATCTGTTGATACGCGGCAAGTGCTTTTAAAAAGTTCTTGCCACTTTTACCGTCGATTGGCCCTGGCGAAGCATGTAAATTATTGAGCATCACTTGTGCACGGGCATAAACGGGGAATTGTCCTCTGCCAATATTTTCTGACCAATTGGCTGTATTGATACTATTGACTGACCAATCTTGTTTTAAGTCCGCTTTTATCGCTTCTTGACTTTTATCAGCTTTAACATTTTGTTTGGCAAAAATTTGACTTTGAATATTTAAACCCACAAGACACATGATGCAAATCAGGTTTGGCAGAAACTTGCCCATATAAAGCTCTCTATTAACTCAATATTATAATTGATGTACTTATCTAATAAACTATTGTATTACAGATACATAGTATACTGATCTCGAACAATAAAAGCGACGTCACACACACCTTGAGCCGATCATTTATATTCTCAAGGCTTTAAACACAATTGTATAAGGTCAATAGCGTGTTTATTCATAAAATGAAAATTATGTATGCTCGAAGTTTATCTTTGTATGACTTTATTATCATTTTTTAAGAAAAATATGCAATAGTACATTTTGACTATTTAATCATTTAAAAACGGTAATTTTAAAATAAATTCAAATTAAGCAATTGAAAATCATTGCCATGTTATACAGTTGTAGATTTTCTACTCAGCATTAACACCCAATCATGACACATACATGACCAATCCGAACAAAATATAAGCTTTAGATTTGTTTTTAATCATTTAATTTGAATTATTGATTAGAAATAGCTGTTATCATTTTAAAGTGTTATAGATTATCATCTCATTTATTTTGTCAGTAAGAATTGCCTTGAATACGATCACTTTGCTTCAGCCAGATGACTGGCATGCCCACCTACGTGATGGTCTTGCCTTAAAACGTACAGTTCCAGATCTAGCCAAACAATTTGCCCGTGCGATTTGTATGCCGAACCTCGTTCCACCTGTGAAAACTGTAGATGAAGCGAATGCTTATCGTGACCGTATTATGGCACATGTTCCTGAAGGGGTTGATTTTGACCCACGTATGGTACTGTATTTTACCGACCATACTTCTCCAGATGAAGTTCGCAAAATCAAAGAGTCTCAATTCGTCAATGCAATTAAACTCTATCCTGCTGGTGCAACAACCAACTCGGATAATGGTGTCAGTGACATTCGTAAAGTCTATGCAGTAATTGAACAACTTGAAGAACATCAAGTACCATTATTGTTACATGGTGAAGTTACCCATCAGCATGTGGATATTTTTGACCGTGAAAAACGCTTTTTAGACGAAGTACTTTCACCGTTACTTAAGCAATTTCCGAAATTAAAATTGGTGTTAGAACATATTACCACCAGTGAAGCTGCGCATTTTGTGCTTGAACAAGATCGTAATGTTGCTGCGACGATCACACCACAACATTTACTGTTTAACCGTAATGATATGTTGGTCGGTGGCATAAAACCTCACTTTTATTGTTTACCGATTTTAAAGCGTCAAACCCATCAACAAACTTTACTTGAAGTTGCCACTAGCGGCAGCCCTAAATTTTTCTTAGGTACTGACAGTGCGCCACATTCTAAAAATGCCAAAGAAAATGCATGTGGTTGTGCAGGTTGCTATAGTGCACCTACAGCAATTGAGCTTTATGCTCAGGCTTTTGATCAAGTCAACAAAATCGAACGCCTAGAAGGTTTTGCCAGTATGTTTGGTGCAGACTTCTATGGTTTGCCTCGCAACACAAATAAGATTACCCTTGTGAAAGAAGATCAGGTAATCCCTGAAAGTTTAGATTATTTGGATGGTGAACACATTATTCCACTTTATGCTGGAAAAACCATCCAATGGAGAAAGGTGTGACAACTGAAACATTACCTGTGATTGGACAACGCTTTCGTGGTTTTTTACCCGTTGTGGTTGACGTTGAAACAGCAGGTTTTAATGCAGATACCGATGCATTGCTTGAAATCGCATGCATCCCGATTGTGTATGATGCTGAAGGAAAATTTGTTCCAGGTGAAGCACATCATGCACACATCAATCCTTTTGAAGGTGCAAATTTAGATCGTCGTTCTTTGGATTTTATTGGTGTAGATCCATTTAATCCAATGCGTATGGCAATGGCTGAAGATGAGAAAACAGCATTAAAGCGTATTTTTAAGGCGGTTAATGAAGTGCGTCGTCAGCAACATTGTACCCATGCGGTCTTGGTCGGACACAATGCCCACTTTGATTTAGGTTTCCTAAGAGCTGCAATTGCGCGAACTGGCAGTAAAAATCAAAACCCTTTTCATAGTTTTTCTGTATTTGATACTGTGACTTTAAGTGCGGTCATGTTTGGTCAAACTGTTTTGGCTAAATCATGTATTCAAGCTGGAATCGAGTTCGATGGTAAAGAGGCTCACTCGGCCTTGTACGATACTCAAAAGACGGCTGAACTGTTTTGCTATATTTTGAACAAACTCGCACCTCACTTACTTGACAATTTGGTGGCGGATCAATAAGATATCGCCATCTTCTAAACGACCCTATCGTCTAGAGGCCTAGGACATCGCCCTTTCACGGCGGTAACCGGGGTTCGAATCCCCGTAGGGTCGCCATCTAATTATTTTTATAATTTCTTTCTCTCTTTTTTGATCTTCTTGATTCAATTATTTTATTCCATCCCTTTTCTTTAGACTTTAGAAGCTGATGGCTTATTTTATTTTGTCAATTTTGGCATTTTAATCTAAAATATCTCTTTAAAGTTCAATGACATCAAATATGCAATCACCTGATCAATCGAATCAGCACACTGTCGCTGATGGGCAAACTATTGTCTTAAAAAGATCCATGACCAAACGCCATCTGATTATGTTGTCATTAGGCGGTGCGATTGGTACTGGCTTATTTTTAAGTTCAGGTGAAGTGATTGCACAAGCTGGGCCGATTGGTGCAGTGATTGCCTATATTATCGGTGGTTTAATTGCCTATATGGTGATGCTGTGCTTAGGCGAACTTGCGGTCAATCAACCTGTGACTGGATCTTTTGGTGCTTTTGCAGCTAAAAATATTGGACCAGGCACAGGCTACATGGTGTCATGGATGTACTGGCTTGGCTGGTCTGCCACCTTGGGGACTGAATTTACAGCGGCAGCCATGCTGATGCAGGAATGGTTTCCAACAACCTCCATCTGGTTATGGACCTTGGTCTTTATTGTTGCCGTCTTGATTTCCAATCTAACCTCAACACGCTTTTTTGCAGAGTCCGAGTTTTGGTTGTCTTTTGTTAAAGTTGCAACGGTATTGGTATTTATCTTACTCGGCCTAACCGCAATATTTGGGTTAATCCCCTTTCATGGTCATGAAACTGCACCCTTATTCAGTAATTTAACCGCACATGGTTGGTTACCCAATGGTTTATTTCCTATTTTTGCCACCATGCTGATTGTAAATTTTGCCTTTAATGGTACTGAGATGATTGGGATTGCGGCTGGTGAAACTGAAAATCCTGAAAAAAATGTCCCAAAAGCGATTCATGCTGCGGTTTGGCGGTTAATGATTTTCTTTGTTGGTACCATTATTGTCATCAGTTCATTATTGCCCTATCAAGATGCTGGCCTAGCCGCGCATGGTGAAGGGATCAGTAATAGTCCCTTTGTTTCTGTATTTAACTTGATTGGAATTCCTTACGCAGAAGACATCATGCGTTTTGTGATCATTACAGCGCTTTTGTCCACTGCTAATTCAGGACTATATGCGGCATCTCGTATGATGTGGGCGCTTTCAATTCAAAAACAATTACCTCGAGTTTTTTCCAAACTGACCAAATCAGGCACCCCTGTTGTTGCAATTTTTGTGACCATGATTGGGGGTTTACCCGGTTTACTGTCGGAGCAATTTGGCGCAGATGTGATCTTTAAAAACTTACTCGGTGTGGCAGCATTTACCATGGTTATCGTGTGGATGAGTATTTGCTGGAGTCAGTTTAATTTCCGTCGTAAATGGTTAGCCAGCGGTAAAACACTGGCTGATTTAAAATTTAAAACGCCGTGGTATCCCGTTGTACCAATTCTTGGCTTTATCACTTGTACCGCAACCGGTTTAAGTATGGCAGCAGATCCGGAAATGCTTTCTGGCTTTATTGGTTGTTTAGTGTTTATGGCAGCATGTTATGCAACTTATTACTGGCTTTATCATCAGAAAAATTAAGTCGCATTGTAAATCACTGATCAGCCCGTATTCATACGGGCTTTTCTATTTTAGGCTTTTAATCCGTAGCATAATTTTTCAGTGATCCATATATGAATCAAGCCGTTTTTATTTGATTTGGATTCTTCTAAAAAGCAAAAAATAGCTTTCTGGCTAAATTAAAAACAAATACATGATGATTCGCTTATAGATTCATCAGTTAAACGCTTTTTCGATAAATCCATTTTGACAAAAATGTCTTTTATCCTTAATATACGCATCACCTCATTACGACCCTATCGTCTAGAGGCCTAGGACATCGCCCTTTCACGGCGGTAACCGGGGTTCGAATCCCCGTAGGGTCGCCATATTTGAGAAGGTTGTTAAAATAAAACTTTCTCGTAAAAAAGCCTGAGCAATACGACTCAGGCTTTTTTATATCTATCGTATTTAAAGCAGTTAAAAACCACCATCCCTTCATATTTAAAAGATTGTTTTTTCATCAATAATCTGGATTTTTAATTTAAAATAATCAGTGCAGAGTTAAATATAAATAATTGATTTAAATATTTATTTATAAAAACCATAAAATCGCGGTGATTTATAGTATTGCTTATTGAGCATTAGCAACACTCAATCATTGCACTATTTATGAATTGGGCTAAAATAGCGCGCTTCTCGTTTTATTTCCATCTGAAGCTTATGCAGTCATCACCAAATCAAAATGATGCTCAGGTATCATCTAATTCTTCACCACTCAAACGAGCAATGAGTACTCGTCACTTGGTGATGATTTCGCTTGGTGGTGCAATCGGTACAGGGCTTTTTTTAGGTTCTGGTGAGGTGATCTCACAAACCGGTCCGATTGGTGCCATTATCTCTTACATCCTCGGCGGTGTAATTGCCTATATGGTGATGCTGTGCTTAGGTGAACTTGCTGTTCATATGCCTGAGTCTGGTTCATTTGGTACTTATGCGCAACGATACATTGGTCCAGGTACCGGATACACCGTTACTTGGCTGTATTGGCTAACATGGTCAGCAACACTAGGCACTGAATTTACTGCTGCGGCTTTATTAATGCAAGAATGGTTTCCGCATATCTCAATGTGGTTATGGACGCTGATTTTTGCAGCAATCGTGTTTGGCTTAAATATGAGTTCAACCAAATGGTTTGCCGAATCTGAGTTCTGGCTCTCTTTGGTCAAAGTCATCACGGTAATCGCTTTTATTCTTTTTGGCCTTTTGGCAATTTTTGGTATTTTAAATTATCAGGGACATACTTCAGCACCGTTATTTAGTAATTTGACCGATGAAGGCTGGTTCCCACAAGGTCTATTCCCAATCTTCACCACCATGTTAATCGTGAACTTTGCCTTCTCTGGCACTGAGTTGATTGGCGTTGCTGCGGGTGAAACTGAAGATCCCGCGAAAAATGTGCCTAAAGCCATCAATACTGCTATTTGGCGTTTATTGATTTTCTTTGTCGGTACTATCATCGTAATTAGTGCACTGCTGCCTCACCAAATGGCAGGATTACATGCTGAAGGGGTCAGTAGCAGCCCATTTGTTACCGTATTTGATCATATTGGTATTCCATACGCAGAAGACATTATCCGATTTGTGATCATCACTGCGTTGTTGTCTGCGGCCAACTCAGGGCTGTTTGCAGCGTCACGTATGATGTGGTCGCTCTCAGCCAAGAAACAACTTCCAGCACTGTTTTCTAGAGTCAATGCACGCGGTATTCCATATATTGCGGTGATTGTCACCATGTTCGGTGCATTACCTGGTCTGCTTTCAGAGCAATTTGCACCAGAGACTATTTTTAAAAACTTGTTGGGTGTGGCTGCGTTTACCATGGTTGTGGTGTGGATGAGTATTTGTCTGAGCCAATTTAATTTTAGACGTCAATGGTACAAACAAGGTCATACTAAAGCTGAATTAGGCTTTGCTGCACCTTTGTTTCCAATTGTGCCGATCTTAGGTTTTATCTTCTGTTTAATTACCTGTATCAGTATGGTATTTGACCCTGAGATGGTGGTTGGCTTTATTTGTTGTTTAATCTTTATTGCAATTTGCTATATCAGCTACGCATTCTTATATAAAGATCAATCACAATCCTAAACAAAATCTTACTGATCATGCCTAAGCAAAAAGTGTAGCCATTGGCTACACTTTTTGTACATTCATAGATAGTCAAAATCAGTTTAAGCTCGTAATTTAATAGTTAAACATAACAATCTATAAAAACCCCAATGAAGATTATTTTTATTCATGGTATGAACCAGCAGAATTATAATGCTGAGAGTTTAAAGCAACATTGGGTTGATATTCTTCAACAGGGAATCGATGAACTTAAACTGCCTATTTCAACAGCACAATTAGATATTCGCTTGGCTTTTTATGGCGATTTAATCAGTAAACACCAATTAAGCAATCGCTTTGACTTAGAAAGCTTTCTGCCTAAATCATGGGTAAACTTTCACTTTCATAAACATACAACAACGTCACCCACGACAACTTCAAATATCCCTCCCGCAATTCCAATACTGCCCTACTTCATGCCTGAACATGACTTAAATCTGTCCAAACGCTTGTATTTGGCTTCGCTATTGTTAAAAGATAAAGCGCTCAAAGAGTTCTCTTTAATTTTAAATAATTTTCCAAAACTTCATGAAAGTCTGATTCATAAATTCCTGATCGAAACTTATTTATACCTCGCCAATCCTCAGTTTATGGATGAAGTCCATCAACGGATACTCGCTAGCTTAGAACCCGATCAACCGCATATTATCGTTGCGCATTCATTAGGAACCGTGATTGCCTATAATCTTTTACAACAGCTGCAAACAAACTACCAGATACAACGCTTTATTACCTTAGGCTCACCACTCGCCTTTAAAGTGATTCAGTCTAAACTGGCACCACCAATCAAAAGACCAAATTGTCTAAATGGTGATTGGCATAATTTCTATTCACCAGATGATTTTTTAACTGCTTTTCCTTTGATCAACGCGCCCTTTGACTTTCAACCCGCGATTTTAAATACCGCGATTTCAACGTTTATTCATACTCCTCATCAAATCGCAGGCTACTTACAACATCCTGCGGTGATTAAAAATATTTTAGATCCCATTGTGTACCCCAAGCCGTAATAATGGTCTTAATTTTAACCACTTTGCTCATATTGCTTTGTTTTTATCCATATAAACGCAATTTCAGTTTTTATTGTGGAAAAAAGTTTGACACCTGCCAGTATTCGCCCTAATATACGCCCACCTCTGAAACGACCCTATCGTCTAGAGGCCTAGGACATCGCCCTTTCACGGCGGTAACCGGGGTTCGAATCCCCGTAGGGTCGCCATTAATTTAATGGTTTAGTTTCAAGTGTCTGCCTCAATTTATTGACCCTATCGTCTAGAGGCCTAGGACATCGCCCTTTCACGGCGGTAACCGGGGTTCGAATCCCCGTAGGGTCGCCACATTCAAGAATGTATGTATATACCGCTTCTTATAAAAAGCCTGAGCATCATGACTCAGGTTTTTTTATGTCTGCTATATTTCCAATCAATTCAAGCCAGCAACCGAGTCAACCATTTTCAATTTCTTTGAATTAAAAATAGTACTTGGTGAAATCACAGTTTCTTGCAATGGAATATGCTGTCCATAGCGTTGTCGCATAAGTGCTTTAACACTTCGATCTGTGAGATCAAAACTTTGTAATTTTTCCAAGGGCGCCAATTCTATTCTTAAAGCATATTGATAAGCTTTCCATACAATTTCAGAGCAATAAATTGCGTCATCATTCCATTCAAAATAAACATCATAGGGTTTATTTAAATAAGTCTCGGCCTGTTTGACTAACTTATGTTGTTGCTCTACGGTCAACTGGGTTTGATAACGCTTTACGACATAGGCTTTATTTACACCGCGATTGATCCATTGTTGAAGCGGTGTATATTTCACAGGCTGAATCGCCTCCAAAACCAAAGCTTGACCTTGTTTCATCACGATCATTCCCATGTGGCTATATGGCGAATGGGTGGCTTTTTGAATCACAAGACTTTGTGCAGATTTAGAAGTATGAAAAATAATATCCCCTGTCTGATACTGTGCGGCATATATCGAGTTAACGTAAAACAACACTGTCAGCAACAAGAGTTTGAACGGTTTTCTTAACATCATTTAAATCTTAATTTTGATCTTCTTTATCTTGGATTTAATCTAACAGAGTAGTAAAGCATTGCCTAAACTTTGCAATAAAAAAGGAGCAAAATAAACTTTCATTTTGCTCCTTTAGCTTTTAATTCAAATCAAAAACATCAGCTGTTTGTGATTTTGCTTTTGACTTATATACCTCATCAAGACAAGAGCAAAACCCAATCATTCATCATTTAAAGCACATTCAAAACTACTTGGGGTTTGACCACATCGAACCTTTTTCAAAATTTTCATCATTGTTGGGTCATAGAAGCCTTCTTTGGTCATCTGAATACGTGCTTCACGCATAATCTTAATATAGCCCGGTTTATCCGCTTCACGAATATCAAACCAATATTTATCTGGAACTTCTCGCTCCAGTTTATCGACAAACTGAAATGCTGGGCTGAGTTGTTTAGAAATCATTTCCCGTGCGATTGGTCCCATACCTGCAGGGAACTTATTCCGATGCATGATTAATGTGCCTGTGACCTGTATCAAAGGAAAGCGAATAATACCACCGACCACATTGCCATTTTTATCAGTCATACCCTTTTTCAATTCTAAAGGCTTAAATAACAAAGCAGGCCCCGCCATAATATCCACTTCTTTGTTATTAAACTTTCCACCCACAGTTAATAGATCAACTGAAACAGGTTGTGCACCAACATTTTGCACCAACTTCTTTTGAGTACCGTCAAAGTTCATGACCGCCACTTTTTTCCCTGCTGCTTTTGATAAGGTATCAATACGGCGATCATTAACCATGATATACGCAGCACCTAAAGGAACAATCCCCACCACTTCATAATCACGATTGACCATTTTTGCATCGTACTCAGGTCGTGCAAGTAACTGGATCACGGTGGTTAATTGCTTATAGTTTTGTACTGCCCCAATAGCATCAATACTGCCGACAAACGGATTAAACTGACGTGCACGAATGTTACTGATTCCAGCACCATCACAGCGTTTACTGCGGAAATCCTCAGTCAATACACGTTCATCGGTATAAACTCTTAAATTAATATCCGTAGAAGCGGTTTTCTTTAATTTTGGATAATTTAAATCAATATGCATCGACAATTTGGTTGGACGGGTAATTTTCATATCCACCCCAAATTCCTTAGCAATCTGTGTAATTCGTGGCAGTTCACTGATATAACTGGTCGCTTGTTCAAAAGCTTCACTATTGGCGCCATCAGGAGAATACACACATAGCGTGACTGTTTTGGGAATCTGTTGCCAAACTTTTGGATCATTCATTAAGGTTTTAATTTTATTCTTTGAATGTGCAGATAACTCAAGATCCAGTTTTGGCGCTGCTGGAGCGGCATAGCTCATCAGCGGTAAACTGCTTGCCAATGCAAGCATTGAGATAACAAACCGTCGTGACAAGGTATGAGATTGTTGTTTTAGCTGACTTTGCATGGTGTTTTCCTGTTTATTTTCGTGCTTATCCATAATTATTACTCACGTGAATTTCTTCTCAGCCTAATTGAAGTGCTTTCATTTGCAATTGACTGAGCAAAATCCTACATTTGTCAGAATAGATACTCCGGACTTAAAATGTAGAACATCAATATTTAATCTTGTTTTATCAAACGATTAGCATAATAGCTTAAAACTGCCCATTTATCGCAAACTCTAGTGAATAAAAGATAATCAAAATAACATCTTGATCATTTCGTTATAAATGCTGTTTATCATTTCATTGTATACTGGCAACAGTTTAGTTTTAGCATTCAAAACATGGATCAAAATTCACAACTGCGTAGATCTTTAAGACAACAACGACAAAAGCTGACCCGCAATCAACAAATGGGCATTGAATTGCAATGCTTTAAACAGATGCTACGCCATCGCCATTTTTTCAATGCGCAGAAAATCGGATTATATTTAGATGCTTTTGGTGAAATTCAAACCAAATTACTTATCGAATATTGCTGTGCGATTGGAAAAACCGTGTATTTGCCCATGATCTGTAATATGAACAAAAAACTGGTTTGGGTCAAAATATCAAATCGGCAGTTTCGCAATCGACGCTTTTCTTTACATCGTCTTGGGATGTTAGAGCCCATGGCAAGTCGTGCTAAACATATTTCAATACTCGATCTGGTGGTTATGCCTTTATTGGCTTGTGATTTAAAAGGTAGCCGTATGGGCATGGGAGGCGGTTTCTATGATCGAACGCTTGCATCAGCTGCACACCGCCCACATCGACTCGGTTTAGCGCATAATTTTCAGTTACTCACCCACGAGTTAAAAAGAAATCCATGGGATCAGCCCTTAGATAGCTTAATTACCCCAGCAAAAACCTATTATTTTCGCCGTTAAATTGACCAATAAATGCAAATAGGTTTAATTGTTAATCAGATACTTGCGATTTTTTAAACTTTTTATTTGGCAAAGCCCTTGTAATTTTTGAAATACACATCACTATAAAAAACATGGCAACACCGTTGTCACTCATTAGGAGTGCCCATGTCTGAGATTATTATGAATCAAGAAAACTTAGAGCCACAGGTTCCAAGTGTATTACCGCTTTTAGCGTTGCGTGACGTGGTTGTGTACCCACATATGCAAATTGCGCTATTTGTGGGTCGTGAAAAATCGATCAATGCAGTTGATGTGGCTCGTAACAGTGACAATTTAGTATTTGTAGTTGCGCAAAAAGATTCGCTTACAGAAGAAATTGATCACGACAACTTATATCAATATGGTACCGTCGCGAAGATTGTACAAGTTGTGAATCATGAAAATGATGAAAACTGTATCAAGGTACTGATTGAAGGCTTACATCGTTCTAAGTTGGTTGAAATCATCGACAATGATGAATACTTATCGGCTGAACATGCATTAAGCCCAATGACGATATCTGTAGATAAAGATACTCAAGCAACACGTGTAGAAGAATTACGTGCACTGTTTTCACAGTATGCAGAAGCCAAATTACGTAATGCACGTGAATTGATTGCAGCAGCAAATAAAATCGACGATTTATTACAATTGTTGTTCTTTGTTGCAACCCGTGTACCTTTAAATATCGATGTAAAACAAAAATTCCTAGAGCACGATGAGTTTGAAGCACACTTACAAGAGCTGATGACTTATTTATTGCAACAATCTGAAGAACAACAGATTGAGCAAACATTGCATGACTCTGTAAAACGCCAAATGGAAAAGAACCAACGCGAATACTTCCTCAATGAGAAGATGAAAGTCATTCAGCGTGAACTTTCCGATATGAATGGTGGTGCGGAAGATGATGTTGCTGAAATTGAAAAACGTTTAGCGGAAGCTGATTTACCTGAACATGTGCGTAAAAAAGCTGAAAACGAATTCCGTAAACTCAAAGCCATGCAACCTGCGTCAAGTGAAGCTGCTGTTGTACGCAACTATATCGAGGCCATTTTAGATACGCCTTGGAATAAAGCCAGCAAAGTCAGCATTAACTTAGCCAAGGCTCAGGAAATTTTAGATACAGACCACTATGGTTTGGATGAAGTTAAAGAACGTATTGTTGAATACCTTGCGGTGCAATCACGCGTGAAAAAACTTCGTGGTCCAATCCTTTGTTTAGTTGGTCCTCCTGGTGTTGGTAAAACCTCACTCGGGGAATCAATTGCCAAAGCAACTGGTCGTGAATTTGTTCGTATGGCACTCGGTGGTGTCCGTGACGAAGCAGAAATTCGTGGTCATCGTCGTACCTATATTGGCGCGATGCCGGGTAAAATTGTGCAGTCGTTGACCAAAGTTGGCGTTAAGAACCCACTGTTCTTGCTCGACGAAGTAGACAAAATGGCACAGGATTATCGTGGTGATCCAGCTTCTGCCCTGCTTGAAGTACTTGATCCATCACAGAACAACAAGTTTAACGATCACTACTTAGATCTTGATCTTGACTTGTCTGAAGTGATGTTTATCTGTACTGCAAACAGCATGAATATTCCTGAGGCTTTATTGGACCGTATGGAAGTAATTCGTTTGCCGGGTTATACCGAAGACGAAAAAGTCAATATTGCAGATCGTTACCTTGTTCCAAAAGCAATCAAGAACAATGGTTTGCGTGGCAAAGAATTGACTGTTCATGAAGAAGCGATTCGTGACATTGTACGTCGTTATACCCGTGAAGCTGGTGTACGTAGCCTTGAACGTGAAGTATCGAAGATTGCACGTAAAGTGGTGAAAGAATCAGTCAGTAAGAAAGCGAAAAACTTACATATTGATGTCACCGCTGAAAACTTACCTGAATATTTAGGCGTGCATAAGTTTGATTACGGCATGGCAGAAGAAGAAGCTCAAGTGGGTCGTGTAAATGGCTTGGCATGGACTTCTGTCGGTGGTGAGTTATTGACCATCGAAGTTGCAGCAGTAAAAGGTAAAGGTAAATTTATTACCACGGGTTCACTCGGCGATGTAATGAAAGAGTCGATTACTGCGGCAATGACTGTGGTTCGTACACGTGCTGATGAATTGGGTATTGAAGCTTCTCGTTTTGAAGAAACTGACGTACACGTTCACTTACCTGAAGGTGCGACACCGAAAGATGGACCATCTGCAGGTTTAGCATTAACCACTGCTCTGGTTTCGGCATTCACTGGGATTGCAATTCGTCCTGATATTGCAATGACAGGTGAAACCAGCTTAGGTGGTCGAGCAATGCGTATTGGTGGCTTAAAAGAGAAACTTTTAGCAGCACATCGTGGTGGCGTTAAACTGGTGTTTATCCCACAAGAAAACGTTCGTGACTTAGCTGAAATTCCTCAGAACGTGAAAGATGGTTTGGAAATTAAAGCTGTGAAAAGTATCGATGAGATTCTTCCACTTGCTTTGGTTGAGCAACCTACGCCATTGGTCAAAGCACCAATCGTTAAAGCGGTTGATGAAGGCAAAAAAGCTGCACGTCATTGATCCAATGATCGAAAAAGAGAACGCTTCGGCGTTCTTTTTTATGTTTATAATCTATTATTTCTTTAAGTTTCCCTTAGAATATTGATTAAAAAATAAACTTATTTACAAAATACAGCTACGCTTGAGTTAAGTTTGTCATAAGCTAATCACAATAAAGTCTAAAAATAGAGTTTAAAGGCTCAACTGCCCTTAAGCTTATAAATACAGCCATGTATGGTTATAAAACCGATAACAGCAAAATAAAAGGACACGTTTATGTCAAATCCAGTGTGTTGGTTCGAAATCTATGTCAATGATATGGCACAGGCAAAATTATTTTATCAAACGGTGATTGGTTCTGAGCTGAGTTTACTTAGTGATCCAGACGATTCATCGGTGGAAATGTGGACATTTCCATCGGATATGAGCCAATACGGCGCAACAGGCTCATTGGTTAAAATGGAAGGCATTTCTGCTGGTGGAAACAGTACAATTGTCTATTTCAGTAGTGAAGATTGTGCCATTGAAGAAGCCCGAGTAGCAGCCGCTGGTGGTCAAGTTCATCAAACAAAAATGTCGATTGGGCCTCATGGGCATATTGTTTTAGCCATTGATACTGAAGGCAATATGTTTGGTATTCATTCAATGAATTAATGGTGAGTGAACATAACGACTGTTGCTAATTTAAAATTGGCAACTAGACTGGTTGAAAAATACACAAGTATCCTCATATATAAATTATACAAGTATGCGCGCTGTAAGTGTGGTTACTTAACGTTGATTTGGTCTCCAGACAGATCTACGTTAAAACACAGTCCTACCCATTTTGGACTGTGTTTTTTTATGGGTAAATTCGAGACTGATACAAAAGCTTATCTTAGAGAAAGTATTTATTGGCTTAAAGCGCATAGAGTTATGAACGGTTCTGCTGCCATTGTGCATATTTTTGACTAATCACGACTGCCATCAAATCATAATTGTCCCATGTATCATCCACAGCATAAGTATCTGTCAAACCTCTAGCATCAACTAAGGTTTCATCATAATCTTTAAAATATTGATGGCTCTCATAATAGGCTTGGGTAAACTCAAAGCCTTGTTCATTTAAATCTTCTTCCCAAAATTTTTCATCACACATATTGATCAAAAACTGTCGTCCAGTCATTTGACGTGTGCGTACTTGTTCTAATTCATCGGCACTTTCTTCTTGGTGAAACTCACCTTCCAATTGGTTATTGATAATCCAGGCCAAATAAATTCCAATATGTGTTCCACCATTTTCATATGGAAAGCCTGCTTGCTCTGCGGATTCGCCATGCCAATCAATACGATCTATTGCCATTGTTTATTTTTCCTTGTGATTATTTATTTAGATCTCTAAACAGTATAAACATTTATCTGGTCTTTTTTAATCCAAAAACTAAGCAGTTAGAGATAAAAAAGCCCTGAAATTAATTCAGGGCTTTGCTCTAAACTGTAAAAAGAAAAGCAGATCAACCTTGGAAATAACGTAAATCTAAACGACCTTCATAAACGGTTGCCGTCGGCCCTGTCATCCAAACCACATCGCCTTCTTTCCATTCGATTTGTAATTTACCACCAGCCAACTCAATTTCGACATTATTGGCAAGTAAGCCACGACGCATTCCAGAGACTGCGGCTGCACAAGCGCCTGTACCACATGCCATCGTTTCGCCCACACCACGTTCAAACACACGTAAGCGCGCATGCTTTTCATCAACAATTTGCATAAAGCCTGCATTTACTCGTTGCGGAAAACGTGCATGTGCTTCCACTTGAGGACCAATTTTGGCAACATCTGCAGTTAAAACATCGGGAACGATTGTCACTGCATGTGGATTGCCCATATTGACCACATCAATAGTCAGCAATTCATTATCTTGCAATGCGATGTCATACAATGCATCTGGCTCTTCTGCAAGAAATGGAATCTCATTGGGTAAAAATTTTGGATAGCCCATGTTGACGCGCACCCAACCATTTTCACCCAACTCAGGTTCGACAATACCAGCGCTGGTTTGAACTTTAAAACGCTTTTTATTGGTCAACTGACGTTCATAAACAAACCGTGCAAAACAACGCACCCCATTGCCGCATTGCTCTACTTCTGAACCATCAGCATTGAAAATACGATATTTGAAATCAACATTGGGAAAATCTGGTGGTTCAACAATTAACAGTTGATCAAAACCAATCCCGAAATGGCGATCAGCCAAACGGCGAATGGTCATTGCATCAAAAAATGCACGCTGGCTGATTAAATCAACCACCATAAAGTCATTGCCCAGACCATGCATTTTGGTAAATTCTAATAACATTTAAAATGGCTCCTTAAGGCAATAAGCTTTCATTTTCCCAAAGTGATTCAATCGTTTCTCGCTTACGGATCACATACGATTGGTCAGCATCGACCATGACTTCAGCAGCACGACCACGGCTGTTATAATTTGAACTCATGACAAAACCATACGCACCTGCACCTAAAACAGCAAGATTGTCATTTTCCTGAATGGCAAGTTCACGTTCTTTACCAAGGAAATCGCCCGTTTCACAAATGGCGCCCACGATATCCCAAGTCTTTGCTTCAACATCTATACGCGATACCACAGGTTGAATGTCCATCCACGCTTGGTAAAGCGATGGACGAATCAAGTCATTCATTGCAGCATCAATAATCGCGAAATTACGATAGTTGGTTGGTTTTAACAAATCAACTTTAGTCACCAATACCCCAGCATTTGCTGAAATACTCCGCCCCGGTTCCATATAGACTTTTAAGCCTAATTTCTCTAAAGCTGGACGCATTGCATTGGCATATTCAGCAACACTTGGCGGTGTTTCATCTTTATAGGTCACCCCTAAACCACCACCAATATCGATGTGTTTAAGCTGGATGCCCAATTCTTTCAATTTTGCAATCATCATAATGACGCGGTCAAGCGCATCTACGAAAGGTTGTGTTTCAGTTAATTGCGAACCAATGTGACAATCGATCCCAATCACATCAAGGTTGGGTAAAGACGCTGCATATTGATAGGTTTCAAAAACTGAATCTGATGGAATACCAAATTTATTTTCTTTTAAACCTGTCGAAATATAAGGATGTGTTTTTGCATCTACATCTGGGTTTACCCGTAACGAAATCGGAGCTTTTTTGCCTAAACCTGCCGCAACTTTTTGGATACGATCAAGTTCAGCATGGGATTCCACATTAAAGCACGCAATCCCTACTTCTAGGGCTTTTTGAATATCTGCTTCTTGTTTGCCTAAACCTGAGAATACGATTTTTGTAGCATCTCCACCTGCGGCAAGGACTCGCGCAAGCTCACCACCTGTGACAATATCAAAGCCTGAGCCTAATTTTGCCAATACATTCAATACCGCAAGATTTGAGTTTGACTTCACCGCAAAACAAATTTGATGATCGATAAAGCTAAATGCCTGATCCATATCCAAATAATGCTTTTCAAAAGTTGCCTTTGAATAAACATAAAGCGGTGTGCCATATTGCTGCGCGAGTTGATCTAAAGAACATTGCTCTGCATGCAATACCCCATGAATGCGGGAGAAACTCATGAATCTATCCTTTCAATGAAAGTGTAATTAGGTTTAGTTTGAAGTGGCTTGAGACGCTGGCACAGACTGATCTGCAACGGCTGTCTGATCTTGCACTTTTGCCTTGCTTTGAGCAGCTTTATTGGCATCTTTTGAATAGAGCAAATATTTGGCACGTTTGTCATAGTCTTGACTGTTCGCCAACTGCAAATTGCCTGATTGACCACAACCCACCAACACCGCACTTGCTAAAACTAAACCGATGCCACAAATTGCAAAACGCATTTGTTCACCTATTTCCAAAATTTTCGTCAGTATACCTTATACCTTGAATCTAAAATATAGACCAAAGCGGAAGCCTTAAAGCTTAAAATGAGAATAAAAAAAACGCCAGTAAATTACTGACGTTTTCTTATCAATATCATTGAAATCGTTAATGACTATTTTTTCTTATAAAAACAGAAATAACCAATCGCAAGGATAATGAGCCAGATCGGACTGACCATCAATGATTTCATTGTATCTGGTTCTAATGCAAGAATACCAATCGTACCGACAAAGAAAATGATCACGATATAACAAGTAATCGGTCCACCTGGTAATTTAAACACTGATTTTGCATGAAGTTCTGGGCGTGTTTTGTAGTACACCAAGTAACTCCACAAAATAATGATCCATACCAAGATAAACAAGATCGTGGATAGTGTGGTTGCTAAAGTAAATGCTTCGACTGTGTTTGGAACGAAATATTGTAATGCCGCACCACCCAATAGACATACACCAGAGAAATATAAAGCATTCGCAGGAACTGCACGTTTATTTAACAGACCAAATGCTTTAGGACCTTGATCTTCGCGAGAAAGACCAAATAGCATACGACTTGTTGAGAAGACACCACTGTTCATTGAAGACATTACAGAAGAAAGGACCACCAAGTTCATAATGATTGCAGCCGCAGCAATTCCCGCTTGACTAAACAAGTTCACAAATGGGCTAACTTTAGGATCAATCATATTCCATGGTGTAACTGACATAACAATCACCAATGCCAATACATAGAAGAAAATAATACGGATTGGAATTGAGTTAACGGCTTTAGGCAAGTTTTTCTCTGGATCTTTAGTTTCTGCTGCTGTGGTACCAACAAGTTCAACACCGACAAAAGCAAATATGGCAATTTGGAAGCCTGCTAAGAAGCCTTCAAAGCCTTTCGGGAACATTCCCCCATGATCCCAAAGATGAGTAAATGACGCCACTTGACCTGTTGCTGCCGAAGTAAAGCCAGTAAAAATCATCCAGAAACCCACCAAAATTAACACCACAATGGCAATAATTTTGATCAGCGCAAACCAGAATTCCAATTCACCAAACAGTTTTACTGTGACTAGGTTCAATCCTAAAATAAAGAAGATTGCGGCAACACTGATCATTGCCCCTTCAGTTGGGGTAAAGGGCACCCCATTATTGAAGAACTGTAAGTAATAGATAATTGCAGATAAATCTGCGATACCAATCGTGATCCAGCACAGCCAATAAGTCCATCCGACAAAATAGCCGGCCCATGGTCCGATCAAATCTGTAGAAAAATCAATAAATGACTTGTATTGCAAGTTTGAAAGTAACAGTTCACCAAGCGCACGCATGACGAAAAAAACCATCAAACCAATGATCATGTAAATAAATAATATGGATGGTCCCGCAAGACTGATCGTCTTCCCTGAACCCATAAATAAGCCTGTACCAATCGCACCACCAATTGCAATTAATTGTAGATGACGATTCGATAAACTTCTTGCTAGTTCACCTGTTTCCGCAGAAGAACTGAGGTTTTCATTTGACATTGTTATATTCTTCTCTCAGATTTCGTTGTACAAAAGTAGCTTAAAACAAAAAAAATAAAAAAGCCTTTTTCAATGAATACTTAAAATATCTAAGTTTTTTCATCTTTTAGCTTATTTAATAGTCAAACGACTATCCCTTACCTTTCTTATTTTTACCGTTCCTTCGATTTGCAGTTTACGTGCCAAAATAGTTTTTGGCGAGATGTTAAGCAAAAAATTGTATTTCAATGGCGCTATTGGTACATTCAGCACATCATTCAAAAGGTGAACGCACTCAAAATGGGCAAAGTCAAAACTGTTTATCGTTGTGAACAATGTGGTACAGACCATCCAAAATGGGCAGGTCAATGTTCAGACTGTGGTGAATGGAATTCTCTGACTGAAGTGCGAATTGAACCTGTCGTATCACATCGTGCCAAACCTATGGGCGGTGGGTATGCAGGACAAGCGGCCAATGTCACCTTGCTTAACCAGATTACCGTGTCCAATGAAACACGTTTAGCTACGGGTATAGGCGAGTTTGACCGAGTACTTGGTGGTGGTTTAGTCACAGGTTCTGTCGTCCTGATCGGGGGTGACCCCGGTATTGGTAAATCAACGATTCTGTTGCAAACCGCAACGCACATGGCTGCTGCGAAGAATTCAGCACTCTATGTCACAGGGGAAGAATCACTTTCACAAGTGGCTTTACGTGCTAATCGCCTCGACTTAGCTACTGATAAATTACAAGTCATGGCAGAGACGTGTGTAGAACGAATTTGTGATACCCTCGCACAATTGCGCCCTGCTGTTGCCATCCTTGACTCAATCCAAACCTTATATACCGAAACCTTACAATCTGCTCCCGGCGGTGTTTCGCAAATTCGTGAGTCAGCTGCACTATTGACTCGATTTGCAAAAAACAGTGGTACAGCGTTATTTCTTGTTGGTCACGTCACCAAAGAAGGTGCCTTGGCAGGTCCACGTGTGCTTGAACATATGGTCGATTGTGTACTGTATTTTGAAGGGCAATCTGACTCCCGCTATCGTATGATTCGTGCTGTTAAAAACCGTTTTGGTGCGGTCAATGAACTTGGTGTATTTGGCATGACAGATAAGGGCTTAAAAGAAGTCGCCAATCCGTCTGCCATCTTTTTAAGTCGTTATGATGAAGCGATTCCCGGTTCAGTGGTGATGATCAGTCGTGAAGGTACACGGCCATTATTGGTTGAAGTTCAAGCACTGGTTGATGACGCGCATGGACAACCGCGTCGGGTCGCACTGGGCTTAGAACAAAACCGCTTAAATATGTTGCTTGCGGTTATGCATCGCCATGGTGGTGTACAAACCTCTGGACAAGACGTTTATGTCAATGTCGTGGGTGGCTTGAAAATTACCGAAACAGGCTCTGATCTTGCGGTACTTTTGGCCTGTGCTTCAAGTTTACGCTCTAAAGCTTTACCACAACAATTGGCTGTATTTGGTGAAGTGGGATTATCGGGTGAAATACGCCCTGTTCCCAATGGACAAGAACGCTTAAAAGAAGCCATAAAACATGGTTTTAAATACATCATCGTACCTAGAGGCAATGCACCACAAAAGCCTATTGCAGGTGTACAAATCATTGCAGTGGCTCGACTGCATGAAGCATTAACAGAAGCCATGCAATTGAGTGATGAAGTCTAAGCATCCCATTTATAAAATAGGACCAAGCCTTACAAGGAAGTAAGCTTGCTTTGATAGAGAGCTTAAATAAAATTTGCCTCTTCTCCCTCATTAAATGAACCCTCACAGATTCAATAAAAATTAAATCTCTGACTAAAGTTGAAACAACAGTTTTGCTTTAATCATTTTTATAACGGATTGATCGATCGATATTTATTCAAATAATTTAAAGGTAAAGGCTGGATACTACACGCTATAAATTATCCATTAAATCATGAGAATTTTTATCATAAATTGCTGCACTAAATTTGTATATCACAGCACAATTCCACCGATATGATAAAAGCCTTTTTAAATTGATAGTTTTAATTATTTCAATAGATTAGAAAATCCGTATTGGGCTTTAAAAGCCCAGCAATATATTCGTTATGTTTATGTGAATATATGTGCAAATAAATCTTAAAAACATTGAAATTCTCTTAAAAAGACTGCATAAAGAGAACTATGAAAAGCAATTACAGTAATGTGCTTGCACTCATATTCATCAACATATTTTTAATATAGGTAGATTCAATGGAAGTTCGACAGCGCGGCTTGGTCGCAGGTATTTTAATGGCAACTTTGGCTGTAGCACCTTTAGCTGAAGCAAAACGTGCAGGTGGTGGTAAAAGCCATGGCATGAGCCGTTCTTCGAGTTCAAGTCAGTCTTATTCTCAACCTCGACAAGTTACGCCTGCTCAACAACCAACGCCTGCTCAATCTGGTCAACAAAAATCAGGTTCTGGTGTAGGTAAAATGGTTGCTGCTGGTGTTGCAGGTGCAGCAGTAGGTGCGATTGCGGCAAATGCAATGGCTGATGATCATAATGGTAATGCCCAAGCACAAACCAATGATGCTGAATTAGCGAAACAACAAGCAGCTGCTCAACAAGAAGAGAAAAAAGGCGGAATTCCAAGCTGGATCTGGTTAATCCTGATCGCAGGTGCTGCATTCTTCTTGTTCCGTAAATTCGGTGCAAAAAAAAAATTAGCCAGCAATAATCCGTATGCACCAAATAGCACAGGTCCAACATCTGCGCCATTTGGTCAAAACAATACGGCACGTAGTTCAAACGACACGACCAATATTTTTGGTCAGTCTGTCAATGGTGGTACTGCAACACAAGCACCGTTTGGCGCAGCCTCTATGCAAAGCGGCAATCAACTTCCAGATGGAACTGAACCTGCTGCTTTCTTACGTGTTGCTCGTCAACGCTTTAACCATATTCAGTCAATGAACTCAGTGAGCAATATTTCTGAAATTCAACGCTATTTAACAGCTGATCTTTATCAGTCAATGTACAGCGATATCATGGCAAACCAAGATCAAGATGTGGCTGAGTTTTCAAACTTAAATGCATTGGTATTGGATAGCGCGACAGAAAATGGACAATACGTGGTGAGTGTTCGTTTTACTGGAACTGTCAGCGAAGACTTAAATAGTCAACCTGTACCGTTCTCAGAAGTATGGCACTTTGTTAAACCAGCAGGGTCTACTCAAGATTGGTTAGTTGCTGGGATTCAACAAGAAAGTTAATTGAATACCATTTTATTGCAATAAAAACAGTGCTTCGGCACTGTTTTTTTGTTTTAAAAATATATTATTTTCTATCGAATAGATTGAATCAAGACGGAAATAGTTTTGTTGAGATGCAACCATTCGTTTAAAATCACTTTGTCTTTATAATCAAAGCTAATTAAAAAAATGGGATAAAACAGATGAATAAAATAATCTATAGTCTAATTCTCAGTTGTAGCGCACTTTCAAGCTTTAGCTTTGCCTGTGATCCGGCTTCTTTAGACTGGGAGAAGTTTCATAAGACCTATGATTTAAATAAGAATGATACCTTTGAACTCAATGAGTTCTTAAAAGTCAAAGACTTTGATCCACTACCGTGGCCAGATGACAGACAGTTTCAAGGCAAAGATAAAAACATTAAATTATTTAAATTCTTAGATAAAAATAAAGATGCAAAGCTCTCAGATGAAGAAGTTGGTGCAATCCATAGCCTATTACCTAATCCCTGTGCCAATTGGCCTCACTAAATAGTCTTATGAGCTAAGAAAAATCTGCATCTCAGAAATAAAAAAGCCCTGATTCATCAGGGCTAAAATTTTCGTAAGACTTAACGTCGTGGTAAAGGGATAAATTGTGAGTCAGCACTTTGAACTTTACGCTCACCCACTTTAACAGTGAGATTGACGGTTTGTTCGCCACGAATGACTTCAACTTGAATATCAGTATTCGGTGCTTGGAGTGCAACATAATTAATTAAATGTGAGGTTGAAGTAATATCTTCATTATTCACTTTAACAATACGATCGCCCACTTTAATCCCCGCTTCCGCCGCAGGACCCTTTTTCAATACATCAGCAACCACAACACCTGGCTGACGCGGTTGTAAAACATCTGCTTGCGTTGGCGGAACTAAACTAATGCCCATCCATCCACGAATCACACGACCATCTTTTAAAATCGAATTTAAAATTTGCTGACAGATTTTGGCAGGAATGGCAAAGCCTATCCCCAACGAACCACCTGACTGTGAGAAGATTGCAGTATTAACCCCAATCAAATTCCCAGCCACATCAATCAATGCACCACCAGAATTACCCGGGTTAATGGCTGCATCGGTCTGAATAAAGTCTTCGTAAGTATTGATACCGAGATCAGAACGACCCGTCGCAGAGATAATCCCCTGCGTTACCGTTTGCCCTACACCAAATGGATTGCCTATTGCCAACACAACATCACCGACTTCATTGCCACTCAATTTAAATGGCAAGACAGGTAATTCTTTCAATTCTATTTTAATCACAGCCAAATCTGTATCAGGGTCTGTCCCGATTACAGTCGCTTCTGCACGGCGACCATCTTGTAAGGCAACAACGATTTGATCTGCTTGAGCAATCACATGGTTATTTGTCAAAATATAACCATCTGGACGCACAATCACTCCAGAACCTAAACTGTTTTCATTCTGGTTTTGATTTTGTTCAGGGATCTGATTTCCAAAGAACTCTCTAAACGCAGGATCATTGAGCAATGGATGATTTTGTTTTACTTTTTGAGTGGTAAAAATATTCACCACTGCTGGTGCGGCAACCTTAACGGCAGCACTATAGGACACCACACCACCCGTTCGAGATGTATTGACCAAAGGCTCAACTTTCTCAGCAGGCATCTTCACACCATCAGCAGCAATCGGTGCTTTGGGCTGTTGAAGTTTTTGCCAAACCACAAAACAAATAATAACCAGTATCAGTAAAACCCAAGGGAGCCAAGTAAATGAACGCCGCACGTTTTTATTCCTCTAAGAATTTTTTAATTCGTTGATGCAAAAGCAATTTGTATATTGTAAAGCAATTCAATCAAGAAACATAAAAAACACAAAGAGTTTTGTTCAGCTTTAGTTACAATTTAAAATATGTTTTGATGGTCTTAACACACTTCATTTAAATAAAGGTTATTCATGGCTTTACTCAAAGATATCATCCAGTGGTGTGATCAAACCTTAAAATCACATGAATTTAAAGATTACGCACCCAATGGATTACAAATCGAAGGACGATCTGAAGTAAAAAAAATCCTGTGTGCAGTCACCGCGTCACAGGATGCGATTGATGCAGCGATTGCACAACGAGCAGACCTTCTCTTGGTCCATCATGGTTATTTCTGGAAAGGTGAACCCTATCCAATCACTGGCATGCGTGGTAAACGAATCAAAGCATTAATCCAAAATGATATTTCACTTGTTGGATACCACCTCCCCTTAGATTCGCATCCAACACTGGGGAATAATGCAATGATTGCCAAAATCCTTGGGCTGGAAAATATTGAAGCTTTAGACCCAAGTGAACGCAATCCGATTGGTAATATTGGTTATTTAAAAAACCCGATCTCACCAGAAGATTTTAAACACCTTCTCACTGAAAAATTAGGTTTCAACACCATCCATCTCAATGCAGAAAAAACATTGATTCAAAAAGTCGGATTTTGTACAGGTGGAGCACAGGATTTTATTGGCAAAGCGGCAGCGATGAATTGTGATGCCTATATTTCAGGTGAAGTCAGCGAACGTACTTTTTATGAAGCCAAAGAGTTAGATGTGCATTACTACGTATGTGGTCACCATGCAACAGAACGCTATGGTGTTCAACAACTTGCTCAAGCGATCGCTGAACAGTTCAATATTGACGCTAGTTATTTCGAACTCAACAACCCGATTTAAGCGCTATCCTAAAAAATGTAGCGCATTTTTTGGCAAATATTGCTCTGCCGATTAGACACTTTTCCATAAAAATGCGATGTACTTTTTAGATTTTCTATATACGTATTAAATCGAAATAAATTGTGTATTGTTATTTAACATCTTGCACAATTGTTGAAAGAATCCATTACAATAAAGCCACTTAATGTTAAAACCCAGCTAAATGCAAGGAATTTAAAACATGACAACCATTACTTTACCTGCTTTACCATACGGCTATGAAGATCTTGCGCCGCACATCAGCAAAGAAACTTTAGAATTCCATCATGACAAGCACCACAATACTTATGTTGTAAACTTAAACAACTTAATCAAGGGTACTGATCTTGAAGGTAAAACTTTAGAAGAGATCATTGTTGCTGTTGCTGGCGATGCATCTAAAGCAGGTGTATTTAACAATGCTGCACAAGTTTGGAACCACACATTCTACTGGAACTGTATGGCTAAAAATGGTGGCGGTAAAGCTACTGGCGCTTTAGCTGCTAAAATTGATGAAGCTTTCGGTTCTTACGAAAAATTCGCTGAAGAATTCGCTGCTGCTGCAACAACTCAATTCGGTTCAGGTTGGGCTTGGTTAGTTGCTGATAAAGTGAATGGCGAGCTTTCTATTCTTAAAACTTCAAATGCAGATACTCCACTTGCACATGGCAAAGTAGCGGTACTTACAATTGATGTTTGGGAACATGCTTATTACATCGACTTCCGTAATGCTCGTCCTAAATACATTTCGACTTTCTTAGAAAGCCTTGTAAACTGGGACTATGCAAACGCGAAATATGCGGGCCAAGAAGCTGGTGTTGAAAAATAAGATCTCAGCATTTTATTTTTGTAAAAAGGCCATTCTGATTAGAATGGCCTTTTTATGCGATTCAATTTTTTCAATTCAAATATGATCAATCCTAATTACACGGTAAAAGCAGATCCAATAAAAATCTTTTATAGTTATGCAATGCTTAGCGCTATTCAGATCCCCTGTTATCTCTATATTACCGACACGGACGATATCAGCTTCACTTTTATTTTTGTGGTCCTATTTTGGCTGTTTATTGTGTTGTTTGAACTTATTTCATTGTCTTTGCTGATCAAACATGGACGACCACAGATATGTTTTCATTCCGAGTTTTGCCAAATTCAAATGTATGCAATAAAAATCACCATTAATTATGCACAAATTTCTGCTTTCAGTATGCGTAAAATACAGCAAGAACATCGAGGCTTTTCTTTTGGTATGTGTTACGAACTTGACTTAATGTTTATTGATCAAATTATGCAACAACATTTTTTGTGGAAAAAAGCCTATAGGGTTAAAAATATAGTGATTTCATCAAACTTGCTTTTTAAAAATATTCAAATCTTAGAAATCACGATTATTTTTAGTGCTTTAGTCCGAATGAAACCATCACAACGAATACAAACCCTTCTTCAGCTGCAACAAAATTTAATCACTTATGATCATTTAATCTCTAATAAAGAACTGGAAAACTTTAAAAATAATCAATATATATACAAACTCTTTAAATTCGGACAATAAAAAAACATTTAAGACTTTTTTCTTATCATTTCACTTGACCACTTTGGCTTTCATCCATAAAATGCGCATCAGATTCTCCAATAGCTCAGTCGGTAGAGCGACGGACTGTTAATCCGCAGGTCCCTGGTTCGAGCCCAGGTTGGAGAGCCATCTAATCTTCCATAGCTCAGTCGGTAGAGCGACGGACTGTTAATCCGCAGGTCCCTGGTTCGAGCCCAGGTGGAAGAGCCAGATTCTAAAAAGCCCACTCATAATGAAGTGGGCTTTTTTATATCTTTATTTTCTATAGACAAAAGATTTAAACGTTTTTCGGCTTACGCCTAAATTTTAGAACGTTTAAAACAACTTTGCTTTTATTCAGATTTACTTTTATTCAGAATGATCAAATATTTAGCAAATAATGCTTTTTTATGATGAATTTAACAATTTTTCCTTGACCCATTCCCATTTCATCCCTAAAATGCGTTCCAGATTCTCCAATAGCTCAGTCGGTAGAGCGACGGACTGTTAATCCGCAGGTCCCTGGTTCGAGCCCAGGTTGGAGAGCCAGATTTTAAAAACCCACTCATGATTGAGTGGGTTTTTTCTTGTCTATACGATACCGATCGCTTATGTCTCTCGATTTACATCAAATTTTATTTTTATTGATTGGCAGTATCGCAACCTTTGCTTTATTGCTTGCCTGCTTTGGTCAGTATTTATTTCGAAATAAACATTATTATGCAAAACGTGTGATCACCCCTTTTGAACAGAAAATGTTTTTCCGTTTAAATGAAGCCTTTCCACAACATCATGTACTTGCACAAGTCGCGTTTAGCGCATTAATTGATTGCAATCAATTTAAATTGCGTTCCAAATTCAATCGTAAAGTGACCGACTTTGTGCTACTCGACAAACAGCTTGAAGTGATTGCTATTATTGAACTCGATGATCCCAGTCACCTTGGCAAAGAACATATCGATGCACAACGTGACGAGATGTTAGAACAAGCAGGTTATCAGGTATATCGCTATACCGATATTCCCAGTTGTCGAGATTTAAGAAAAGACATTGCTGATTAAACATGATCAGCCAAGCATTTTTAAAGCTTACCATTCAGCCATGTCTTATAAAATAATCGATGCAATACATAAGTAAACGATAACGCCTGTTGCATCGCAAATCGAAGTTACTAAGGGTGCCGAAGCACTTGCTGGATCCAGTTTTAAACGATTCAGTATAAATGGCAGACTCATTCCTATTAAGCAACCCATCAATACGATACCCATCATACTTAAAGCTAAAACCAAAGCGACCATTGCATCGCCTCTAAAGTAGCCAAGAATGGACACAGCAATTGCCATTGTTCCGCCCAAACATAAACCGACCAAGCTTTCACGCCCAATCAGATACATCCAATCTTTTAAATGTACATCACCCGTTGCCAATGCCCGTACCATTAACGTGGCCGATTGTGAGCCAGCATTCCCGCCACTCCCGACCAAAAGCGGCAAAAAGAATACCAGCACAATATTCTTTGCGATAATATCTTCAAAATGCGCAATCCCGAATCCAGACAATAAGCTGCCAAAAACCAAAATCACCAACCAAAATACCCGTTTTTTATAGAGGTAATGAATCGGTGCTGTCTTAATACTCATTTTAGGAGACGATGAGACTGCACTGGATTTTAAAAAGTCTTCTGTGGCTTCTTCAGTGACGACATCCATGGCATCATCATAAGTAACAATACCTAAAAGACGTTGTTGCTCATCAACAATTGGCAGCGCAATAAAGTCATAATAATGCAGCTTCTCTGCAATGCTCTCTTGGTCTTCATTAACGTCCCCAACAATCAAATCCGTACTCATAACTTCAGCAATGGTTTGCTCAGGCTCAGCAAGAATAATTTCACGTAAGGACACAACCCCGAGTAACTTGCCTTGTGCATTGACCACATAAATCAAATAGACCGTTTCACGATCTGTGGCAATTGCTCTGATCTGCTTGATGGCTTGTGCCATGTTCAAATCAGGTGACAATGTCACATAATCTGAACTCATAATTGCACCAGCAGACTCTTCTGGATATCTGGCTAAATGTTGGATCTGCTGTTGTATTTCAGGGCTTAAATCGGCATAAACAGATTGTTGTAATGCATAAGGCAAGTACTTAAATAAATCAGTACGATCGTCCGAGTGCATCTCAGAAATGATATTGACCAGTATCTGTTTCGGTAAATGTTCAGAAATTTTAAGTTGTTGTTCGAGTGATAAAAACTCAAGAATATAGGCAGCATTGGGCAAATACTCCACCAATGTCAGCTGTTCATTTAAAGATAAGTCTGCCAAAATTTTTGCGATATCGGCATCATTGATTTGTTCAAATTGTTTTTCAATGAGATCAAATTGATGGTTTTGAATGGCTTTTTCTATTTCTGAAACGAGTGCCAAAGAAAATTGCATAGGATGATCCAAATTCCATCAAACTTTTGCCACATGTTGGACTGCAATCCCACGAAAATAAAGATGTTTTTTGTTGTGAAACATATTTTAAAGGTTCTGTATGATTTTAAGCTTGATCAATGATCATTGAGCAAGCGAAGCTCATCAATCAACACCCTTACTCAGAGGGTACTTTTGATTTAAAAATTGAACGAACCAGCACATACATAAATGGGATAAACAGCAAAACTAAAACTGTTCCAAAGATCACCCCACCCAATACGCTTACCCCTATTTCTTGACGACTGGCAGCACCTGCACCAAATGCAACAACCAAGGGGATAATCCCTGCACCAAAGGCCAAGGATGTCATCAGAATTGGACGTAACCGTAATCCTGCGCCTTCTAATGCAGCAGCAATCGCTGTTTTACCTTTTTCCTGTGACAAGGCAGCAAACTCAACAATCAAAATCGCATTTTTACACGACAAACCAATTGTGGTCAGCAATGCAATTTGAAAGTAAATATCGTTTGGAAAACCTGCCAATTTACTAAAAATAATATTGCCTCCAATCCCCAAAGGAATTGCTGCTATTACAGCAGTTGGAATCGACCAGCTTTCATATAAGGCTGCTAGGCAAAGGAAAATAAAGCCGATCGAAATCAAATACAGTAACCATGCTTGGCTACTTGATTTTTGTTCTTCAAATGACAAGCCACTCCACGCAACATCTATTCCATCTTGTTGACTAATCAAGGTCTGAATATCTTTCATGGCTTGACCTGAACTGGTATGCGCCGCTGCATTGGCTTCCATTTGTAAGGCGGTATAACCTTGGAAACGATTCACAACGTCGGGACCACCTTCCCAGCGCGTCGTTGCGAAATTGCTAAATGGCACCATCTGGTTCTGTGCATTACGCACTGTCCATACTTGTAGATCTTCAGGCTTGGAACGAAACTCTGCATCGCCCTGCATCATCACCCGTTTAATTCGTCCACGATCAATAAAGTCATTTACATAAGAGCCACCCCATGCCGCTGACAAGGTGTTGTTTATCGCAGTTTGACTCAGCCCATTTGCCAATGCCAATTTTTGATTGACATCAACTTTTAACTTAGATTTATCAGGATTGGATTTTTTATCCAGATTTTCAAAGGATTGGAACTGTTTGGCTTGTGTCTGCAATGTAGTGAATTGTTGGTCTAAATATTTCCTGCCTTGACCGTTAATATCCTGAATCCAGAATTCTAAGCTATCACTATCCCCCAAGCCATTTACAGAAGCAGGCAAACTGACTGTAATCCGAGCATTGCGATCTTGACTAAAATACTTTGTCGCACGTTCACGAATTGCTTGCGCAGAATTTTGTGTACCTGAGCGATCGTCCCAATGCTTTAAAGCCACAAAGCCTGTTCCTAAATTTTGTCCTGTACCCGAAAAATTACGCCCATAACGAATCAACACAATATCAACATTCTGTTTTTCATGTTCAAGGAAATATTTTCGGATATTTTCCCCAACCACCTGACTACTCGACATCGGTGCGCCATCAGCTAAGCGGAACTGCACACTCAGCATGCCCTGATCTTCACTTGGAATAAAACTGGTGGGTAAAGCCCGATAGATCAGTGAAAATACAGCAATCAAAGCCACAAAAATCGTCAAAATCACCCATTTCAAATTTAAGGTCTTTTGAATCAGGCGAATATAACCTTGTCTTAGATTTTCAAGTTTACGATTAAACCATGTGGCCCAACGCATGGGTTCAGGATTGGGTTTTAAAATAATGGCACAGAGTGCTGGGGTTAGGATCAATGCAACCAGCAATGACAAGGCCATTGCCGCCACTAAGGTGATGGAGAATTGACGATAAATTACACCTGTCGAACCTGTAAAGAACGCCATCGGAATAAATACTGCGGTCAAGACCACGGTAATCCCAATCAAAGCTCCTGTCATTTCCTGCATAGACTCGATAGATGCCTGTTTTGCAGTTAAGCCCTGCTCATGCATCAAACGTTCAACATTTTCCACCACCACAATGGCGTCATCGACCAACAGACCAATTGCCAACACTAAGGCAAATAAAGTCAATGTGTTAATACTCATGCCCAGCACATTAAGTACCGCAAAAGTACCTAAAATCACAATCGGTACAGTAATGGTTGGAACCAACGTGGCACGCCAACTTTGTAGGAAAATAAACATGACCAGAACCACCAATACGATGGCTTCTAATAAGGTTTTGACCACCTCTTTAATTGATTCTTGCACAAACGGCGTGTTATCACGTGGATAAACAATCTTATAACCTTGTGGTAATTTTTCAGAAATCTTCGCCAATTCAGCTTTGATGAGTGCAGATGTTGCTAAAGCGTTTGCACCAGAGGATAAAGAAATCCCCATGCCCGATGAAGGGTAACCATTAATAGTATTAAAAGACTGATAATTTTCTGCACCCAACTCAATACGCGCCACATCTTTTAAATAGATATAGCTACCATCTGTATTGGATTTAACAATAATATTTTTAAATTCGTCGACTGTTCTTAAACGTGAACCAGCCGTGACTTTGGCATTTAAATATTGGTCAGCAGCTACTGGTAAATCACCGACGCCACCAGCTGCAACCTGTGTATTCTGTGCTTCTATTGCTGTGCGAATATCACTCGGCATCAATTGATATTGACGCAGTAAATTCGGATTCAACCAAATTCGCATGGCGTATTGAGAGCCGAAAACATCAACTTCACCAATCCCTTCAATCCGTGATAATTCTTGTTCTATATGATCAGATAAGTAGTCACCTAATTCGATATTGTTACTTTTACCTGTTTCATCATACAAGCCCACCACCATAAATGTATCGCCAAGTGATTTATTCACCGTTACACCTTGACGCTGTACATCATCTGGCAAGCGGTTCAGTACACCATTAATACTATTTTGTACTTGGACTTGTGCGGTATCTGGATCCGTTCCATTTTCAAAGCTGATACTAATTCTGGCACGACCCGATGAGTCACTACTCGAACTAAAATACAGCAGATTGTCGATCCCTTTAATTTGCTGCTCTAAAACCTGAGTAACACTCTCTTCAACAGTTTCAGCATCTGCACCTGTATAGGTTGTAGAAACACTTATCCTTGGCGGAGCAATATCTGGATATCGCTCTATCGGTAAATTCAAGACTGAAAATACGCCTAAAGCCATGACAATAATTGCAAGTACACAGGCAAAAATAGGACGTTGAATAAAAAATTTTGAGAGCATCAGAGTAGGTTCTGCGTCAAAGGATTGAGGTAAAGTTGTTGTAGCAATTAAATCGACTTTATATGGATATTCTGTGACTTAAACTAAAAACTCAAGGAAAAATAACAGAAAAGCGAATGATAAGTTTAAATATGAAGAAACTATGAAGAATTTTTTTCTTCTAGACATAAATCAACCAAAAGCATTTCATCAATTTTTCATCTTGATGTCATCACAGTGTCAATTTAACCACTTAGACTACAGCCAGTTTCCATATAAGAATTTGAGAAAAATATGATTAAAAATACTGGGTTAATGATCAGTTTTATGGCGTTATTAACTGCTTGTAATGATGACGATAAAAAATCAGAAAACGTCACACCAGAATACAAAGAACCTAAGATCATTATTGTTGGTCACCGAGGGGCCAGTGCTTTACGCCCTGAACATACCCTTGAAAGTTATCAAAAAGCCATTGATGATGGTGCTGATTTTATTGAGCCAGATTTGGTATCGACCAAAGATGGCGTATTGGTTGCACGCCATGAAAATGAAATTGGTGGTACAACCAATGTCAGCACATTCAGCCAATTTGCAGATCGTAAGAAAACAAAAATCATCGATGGGACATCATTAACGGGATGGTTTACAGAAGACTTTACTTTAAGTGAGTTAAATCAACTTAAAGCACGCGAGCGTATTCCAGCTTTACGCCCGAACAATACCCAATACAATGATCAGTTGAATATCCCTACCCTTGAGCAAATTATTGAACTGGCGGAAAAAAATTATAAAAAAACCGGTAAAGTGGTTGGGCTCTATATTGAAACCAAGCACCCAACATATTTTCAAAAATTAAATTTAGCCATGGAAGATCCATTGCTTAAAACTTTGGCAAAGTACCAATATAGCCGTGAAATTGCGCCAATTTATCTACAATCATTTGAAGTCAATAATTTAAAGTACTTTAAAGACCAATTGACAGCACATAAAAGCTTAAAGCATGCCAAAATTATTCAGCTTTATGATGATAAGAAAATCAGTCCAGCAGATTATGCCGCACAAGGGATTAAAACCACCTATGGCGATATGGCAACAGCGCAAGGTTTAAAAGACGTCGCCAAATATGCTGATGGTGTAGGTCCATGGAAACCATATATTTTTAATGATAGCTATACTGCACCCTCTTCTTTCGTTACAGATGCACATGCTGTGAACTTAAAAGTCCATCCATATACTTTCCGTCCTGAAAATAACTTCCTTGCCAACAATTTAAAATGTAGTACAGCTGAAGCAGATGCAGCCAAGCGTTGTGAAGCTGGAGCGAACAAAGAATATGAGATGTATTTTAAAGCTGGTGTGGATGGTGTATTTACCGATGATCCTGGTTTAGGTCGTAAAGCTTTAGATGCGTACTTAAAAGCCAATCCAAATACCAAGTAACAGCTGATTTATTCAAAAAAATTAAGCAAACGATTCAACTGTTTGCTTAATTTTTTCTAAACTTGGTGTTTTTTGTTTAAAATTAATCCCAATTTAAGTTTAGAATAATACACTTCTTAAAAACTTTAGCTGCTTTGATTTATGAGTGATTATTCTCCATTTAAGGGTACGACGGGTTTCAAACGGATTCTCAATGCAACAGGCTATTCTTTAGCAGGATTTAAAGCTGCATACCAAAATGAAGCTGCTTTCCGTCAGATTGTTTGGATTAATATTGTTTTAATTCCGATTACATTCTTTGTTGATGTCTCTTCTGTTGAACAAGCAGTGATGATAGGTGTCTGCTTATTGGCAATCATTGTAGAATTGTTTAATTCAGCATTAGAAGCTGTGGTTGATCGTGTTTCTTTAGAACGCCATCCACTGTCAAAAAATGCCAAAGATATGGGAAGTGCTGCACAGTTCGTAGCTCAAGCGATTATTTTCTTTACCTGGGTCATTATTCTTTTTAGGTAAGTATTCTTTCTAGATCAAATAACCTTTTTATCTAAGTTATTCTTTTAAAAAAATTAGAGAGCATAGTGACATTCCACCACAGGTAAAATGTCAATCCATAAAAATTTATAACAGCCTAATTTTGCTTTACTGCGCTACTCCAGTCTAAGCACCACGACATTTTAACTCGAACAGCGACTTTCAGTTTAAAGTTATCTCTATAAATAATTGATTAAAGTGATGGTTGTGGAATTGGGATATTCTTGTCAATTTTGTCAGGTCGATTGAGATGCATAGAACAATTACTATATCCCCATTTGGTGACCTTACCTTGTTCAAGCATAAATTTCCTTGTACAAGCATTCCAGCCATCGTTATATGAAATAATTTTTGCACCATTTGGGAGTGCATAGCTTCTATACGGTGGTCCCCATTTACTGATCAGTTTTTCCTCTGTACTCCCCACCCAAGACTGCATCAAATCATTTCTTGTTTCAGGTCTTTGCCCCATGATACTTAAACATCCCGTTAGCATCTGGCTGATTGCAATAATGAAGATTAATCTTTTCATTTTAGTTCTCCTCAGTTTTCGTGTTGTATTTATATTTACCAAACAGTACAAAAGCATAATAAAAAATATACAAAAAGACAAGAATGAAACAACTTGCATAAAAAATCCCCGCATAAAGCGAGGATTTTTTATGATCTGAGATCGAAACGATATTACATCATTCCGCCCATACCACCCATGCCGCCCATATCAGGCATAGCAGGTTTATCTTCTGGGATATCAGTAATCATACATTCAGTCGTTAACATCAAACCAGCAACAGATGCAGCGTGCTCAAGTGCAGAACGCGTTACTTTAGCAGGGTCAAGGATACCCATTTCTAACATATCGCCATATTGTGAAGTTGCAGCGTTGTAACCAAAGTTACCTTCACCGCTCTTCACTGCATTGATCACAACTGATGGCTCATCGCCAGCGTTAGATACGATTTGACGAAGTGGCGCTTCAATCGCACGACGAAGGATGTTCACACCTACAGTTTGGTCATCATTTGCACCAACAAGACCGTCAAGTACTTTAGCTGCACGTACCAACGCAACACCACCACCTGCAACAACACCTTCTTCAACCGCAGCACGCGTTGCATGAAGCGCATCGTCTACGCGGTCTTTCTTCTCTTTCATTTCAACTTCAGTTGCAGCACCAATTTTGATTACAGCAACACCGCCAGCGAGTTTAGCTACGCGCTCTTGAAGTTTTTCTTTATCGTATTCAGATGTTGATTCTTCGATTTGAGCACGAATTTGAGTTACACGTTCAGCAATTTGATTTGCATCACCAGCACCATCAACAATCACAGTATTTTCTTTAGAAATCGTGATTTTATGTGCAGTACCTAAATCTTGAAGTGTTGCTTGTTCTAAAGACATGCCTACTTCTTCAGAAATCACTGTAGCACCTGTCAAGATCGCGATATCTTGAAGCATTGCTTTACGACGATCACCAAAACCAGGTGCTTTAACCGCACATACTTTGATAATACCGCGCATGTTGTTTACAACAAGTGTTGCAAGAGCTTCACCTTCAACATCTTCAGCGATGATGAGTAATGGTTTACCTGTTTTTGCAACAGCTTCTAAAACTGTAATCAATTCACGGATATTACCAATTTTCTTATCAACAAGAAGAATGAATGGATTTTCAAGTTCAGCAGTCAAAGTATCTTGCTTGTTTGCAAAGTACGGGCTGATATAACCACGATCAAACTGCATACCTTCTACAACATCAAGCGCATCTTCAAAGCCTGAACCTTCTTCAACGGTAATCACGCCTTCTTTACCAACGCGTTCCATTGCTTGCGCAATCAACTTACCTACAGTTTCATCAGAGTTTGCAGAAATCGAACCGACTTGTTCAATTGCTTTGGTATCAGAAGCTGGTTTAGCAGTTGCTTTGATATTTTCAACAACAGCTCTAACCGCAAGGTCGATACCACGTTTCAAATCCATTGGGTTCATACCCGCAGTGACTGATTTGATCCCTTCATTTAAAATCGCTTGAGCAAGTACAGTTGCAGTTGTTGTACCGTCACCTGCGATATCATTGGTTTTTGAAGAAACTTCACGAACCAATTGCGCACCCATGTTTTCAAATTTGTCTTTTAAAGAAATTTCTTTAGCAACAGTTACACCATCTTTAGTGATGTGTGGTGCGCCAAAAGAACGATCAATAACAACGTTACGACCTTTAGGACCTAAAGTTACTTTTACTGCATCTGCAAGTACGTTTACACCCGCGATCATTTTTGAACGCGCTGAATCACCAAATTTTACGTCTTTAGCTGACATACTAAACTCCAGATATCTTTATAAATTTTAAATTTTGACCAATATGTTTGGATGAAAACACATCTCAACAGCAGAAGATTAACCTTCCAATACCGCTAAAATGTCAGATTCTTTCATCACAAGAAGTTCTTCACCATCAACTTTAACTTTAGTACCGGCATAAGCACCAAACAGTACGTTATCGCCAACTTTAACGTCTAAAGCGCGTACACCGTTATCAGTGATTTTGCCATTACCTACAGCAAGAATTTCACCTTGAGCAGGCTGTTCAGCTGCAGAAGTACTTAAAATCAAACCACCTGCTGTTTTAGTTTCTTTTTCAACACGGCGGATCACAACGTTGTCATGTAAAGGACGAATCTTGCTCATTTCTAACTCCATAGACATTTTAAAATGTCATTGATTACTCAGCGAAGATGACTTCTTATTCCTAGGTCATCGACAAAATATTTGTATGTCACATTTGTGGGGATGGAAATAAACGCTTCAAGGGGAAAACGAAAAAAAATTTATTTAATTTGTATGTTTTTTCTTCTTTTGTATCAAATCATGTCTAATTCAGAATTTTTTAGCGCAGTTTTGGCAATAAATTCCTGTAATTGTTCATCAAAAAAATAATGTTCAAAGCGCCCATCTTGGTGAATCACATTAAAGCTATTGGGTATATTTTTATGCAAACGTCGAGAAACTGCTGTACCCGCATGAACCTCATAAACCGGTTGTTTTAAATTTAGCGCAAAGGCTTGATTCAGATCATAGACCGCAACTAAATGTAAATGACCGTGCAATAAAGCATACAGTTGATGTTGTCCCCATTCTTTAATGGCAAACTGCCCTAAAGCTGGACAATCCTTTAAGTGATGGTCTTCATTTGAGGTATAAAAAGGTTGATGACTAACGATTATTTTTAATTTATTTTTTGGTGCTTTTGCCAACAACTGATTTACATTTTGAATTTGCTCAAATGAAATATGTCCGCGTGTATGATAACGGCGACGAATACTGTTCATGCCAATTAAATAAAAATGCTCTGTAAATAAGCTATGTTCTAAACTGCCAAAGAACAGTTGATATAAGCCAAATGGTCTAAAGGCACGATTCCAGACATGATACAAAGGAATATCATGGTTGCCGGGCACCACAAAATAAGGGATGTTTAGTGATTCTAAAAACTGCTTACATGCATAGAATTCTTTAAATTTAGCACGTTGAGTTAAATCACCGCTCACCACAACCACTTCTGGTTTATGCACAGCACAAAACTTTTGAATCGCCCGTATACACTCTGGACGCTCAGTACCAAAATGTAGATCAGACAGATGCAATAACATGCGGCACCATAATTTTTAAAGCATTTTTTTCTACGTGTAAGGTTAATGGGGTCGTCATTGAAACAATTTCTCCATCGACAGCAACGGTCAGTTTAGGCTTTTTTGAATAGACAATGACTTTTTGTGCACCAAAACTATACACATCGGAAGCGTTTTCCAATTTTCCACGAATGGTTTGAAACAAGGTTTTAAATAAAGTGGCTTTATCCCCTTTGGCGATCACCACACCGGCAATTTCCCCCACCTCTGCACATTTCGAAATTTTTAAATTCAATTCTTTTAATTGCAGTTGATTATTACCAAAAAAAATCAGTGGTGTTTTTACAGGATACTTTTGCCCATCTACTTCGATCTCTAATTTGAGTTCTTTACGATCACGAATCAGTACATCCAAACCAGACGTGTAAGCATTTAAAGGAAAGCGTCCAAACCGACGATTATATTCTTCGCGTTTTTTAATAAACAAAGGATATAAACCTAAACTGGCATTATTTAAATAAATTTGATCATTGATACAGGCCACATGTGAGGCACGCGGCTCCCCAGTGGCAATCACATTGGCTGCTTCTAAAATATTCAAGGGGATATGTAGAACACGCGCCACATAATTAAAAGTACCCAAAGGTAGTATTCCCATAGGAATTTTTTGCTTTAACATTTGCGAGGCGACTGCATTCAACGTACCATCACCACCAGCAGCGACAATGACACCACAATCTGAGTATTGTTCATGACGTTGAAAGATTTTTTGCATCAAGGTTTTTATATCAGGCTCTGAACCAATATCAAAAACTTGAATTTCAAAACCATGTGAGGTCCAGATGGTCATGAGTTTTTCATAAATATCATCTTTCTGATTGGCATGAAAACCTGACTTTTCATTGTAAATCATTGAAAGAGGCTTGAGTTCTGTGTCCATAAGCTTGATTATTTTGAAGTATTTGCACTAATTTCGTCGATTTTCTAAACAAATAAAAGCACCTTTATGTAAAATTCGAATTATGCCCATTTATTAAATCAATAATTAATTTAGTAAATCTTATAATTTCAACTTATTGTAAACTATTATTATTTACAATTAAAATACCCTACATTCTATTTAAAAATACCAATAAAAATCAAACAATAATCCATGTTAGATAATACAAATCAAACACTTAGTGAAAATTCGAGCATTGGTATCTTTTAAGCCTTTAGTCTTATTTTTTTTATGAATATATGTTTTAATACCACCACTTTTTTTCATACTTAAATTTGAATGTAGTATCCCTTCATTCAGATTATTATTTGTACACAAAATTGTACATATTTTAGATAGGCCTCACCATGACCCAAGTGAACGCACCAGAATTCGTTCGTCATCCCAAGCTCATTGCATGGGTTGAAGAAATTGCTAAATTAACTAAACCTGCAAAAATTGAATGGTGTGACGGAAGCGAAGAAGAGAATCAACGTTATATCGACTTGATGATCGCTAACGGCACTATGCAAGCGTTGAACCAAGAAAAACATCCTGGTTCTTATTTAGCGAATTCTGATCCGTCTGACGTAGCGCGTGTTGAAGGTCGTACATACATCTGCTCTGAAAAACAAGAAGATGCTGGTGCGACAAACAACTGGGAAGCTCCTGCTGAGATGCGTACTCGCCTTAACGGTTTGTTTGATGGTGCAATGCAAGGACGTACCATGTACGTGGTTCCATTCTCTATGGGTCCATTAGGTTCTCACATTGCTCACATCGGTATCGAAATTACAGATTCTCCTTATGTTGCTGTAAGTATGCGTAAAATGGCTCGTATGGGTAAAGCTGTTTATGACGTACTAGGCACTGATGGCGACTATGTTCCTTGCGTACATACTGTTGGCGCTCCGCTGGCTGAAGGTCAAAAAGATGTTGCATGGCCTTGTAACCCAGAAAAATATATCGTGCATTATCCAGAAACGCGTGAGATCTGGTCTTACGGTTCAGGATACGGCGGTAACGCATTATTGGGTAAAAAATGCCTTGCTTTACGTATTGCATCATCTATGGGTCGTCAACAAGGCTGGTTAGCTGAACACATGTTGATCCTTGGCGTGACCAATCCACAAGGTGAGAAACACTATATTGCTGCGGCATTCCCATCTGCATGTGGTAAAACCAACTTTGCGATGTTGATTCCACCTGCAGGTTATGAAGGTTGGAAAATTGAAACTGTAGGTGACGATATTGCTTGGATCAAACCAGGTGAAGATGGTCGCTTATATGCAATCAACCCTGAAGCTGGTTTCTTTGGTGTCGCACCTGGTACAAACATCAAAACAAATCCAAACTGTATGGCGACACTTCACAAAGATGTCATCTATACAAACGTTGCTGTAACAGAAGATGGCGACGTATGGTGGGAAGGTTTAACCAAAGAAGCGCCTGCTAACTTGACCAACTGGAAAGGCCAACCGCATGTTGCTGGTGAAAAAGCAGCACATCCAAATGCGCGTTTCACCGTTGCAGCGGGTCAATGCCCTTCTATTGATGCTGACTGGGAAAATCCAGCTGGCGTACCAATTTCTGCGTTCATCTTCGGTGGTCGTCGTGCAGATACAGTACCTTTAATCTCAGAAGCTTTTGACTGGGTTGATGGTGTTTATAAAGCAGCAACAATGGGTTCTGAAACAACTGCAGCTGCAGTAGGTCAACAAGGTGTTGTACGCCGTGACCCATTTGCAATGCTTCCATTTGCTGGCTATAACATGGCTGACTATTTCTCTCATTGGTTAGAAATGGGTGAAGAAGTTGGTGCTAAAGCGAAAGCTGCAGGCAATAAACTTCCTGGCATTTATAACGTAAACTGGTTCCGTCGCGATGCTGAAGGCAACTTTGTATGGCCTGGTTTTGGTCAAAACATGCGTGTGCTTGAGTGGATCATTGACCGTTGTGAAGGTCGTGCTGAAGCAGTGGAAACACCGATTGGTTTTGTTCCAACTTATGAGCAATTGAACTGGACAGGTTCTGACTTCACTAAAGATCAATTTAATCTTGTGACTTCTCAAAACAAAGATCAATGGATCAAAGAGATTGAGAGCCACACTGAGTTATTTGATAAACTTGGTGAGCGCTTACCAGCTGCACTTAAAACTCGTCAAAATGAGCTTTTAGAGGCTGTTAAAAAATCTGCTTAATCGCTAAAAATTAAGTCATACAAAAAGACCGCTACATAGCGGTCTTTTTTGCTTAGTGTGATACATTTCACTTTATTGCTTTGGTATTCATTACAATTATGTAATAAAAATACAAATGATTACTGTTTCCATGTACAAAATTCATATTTTCTCTATAATTCAAACATTACTTTATTTTATTGATTTTTTTAATCATGTTAGAAAATATTATTTATTCGGCAAAAGTTATTAGAGCCAAATTTGTCTCAGATAGACGTTATCTCACCAAAAGATTTATTGCTAAATTGGGTTATACCCCAAACTTTGATCAGCCTAAAAGTTTCAATGAAAAAGTCACCGCCAGAATGATCTATGAAAGAGCACCTTTACATACGAAATTAGCAGATAAATTTGCTGTACGCGAAATGCTTGCAGAGAAAATTTGTTGTTCCCATTTTGTTCCACTGATTGGTGTATATAAGTGCTTTGAGGAAATTGACTTTAATCAACTTCCTAACAAGTTTGTTTTAAAATGCAATCATGACAGTGGCAGTGCAATTGTCTGTAATGATAAAGCGCAATTTGATATCAAAAAAGCGCAGCACAAACTCAATCACCACCTTAAACAAAATATGTATTTTAGAAAACGAGAATGGCATTACAAAGATATTGTTCCTCTAATTTTGGCCGAACAACATATTGATTTGTTTGTTGATCAAGACAATAAGCTGACCATTACAACATGCCGTGTTCATTGTTTTGAAGGTCAGCCTCGATATATTGAAGTCGATGTACAAGACAGCCAAGGCGTGGATTATTCAAATATGTATGACACATCTTGGGTGCTGCAACCCTTTACCGTTGATCTAAAAAGTAATACGCCAAGCTGTTTAGCACGACCGCAAAAATTAAATAAAATGCTTCAACTGTCAGAAGATCTTTGTTTTAAATATGGTTATAGTCGAATCGATTTCTTATTATCTCAAGACGATGTTTTCTTTAGTGAGATTACCTTAACCCCCAATGCAGGTCGTATGGTCATCACCCCAAGTGAGTGGGATGAAAAGTTAGGCGCTTTATGGCTGACTGATTAAGCCGAGCAAAAAGACCGACGCGTTCGGTCTTTTTTGTGATTTAATGCAATCATTCAATATCTAAAAATAAGCGCAATGACACCAATTAAAAACATTACCACAATTCAACCTTATCTAACCCTGTTACCTGACCACGAAGTCGTCTTCGCCCCTTCAAGTCTATTTCTAGCTCAACATTTACTTCCACTTGTTTCAATTGATTTATCCGCAATCAATCCAGCATGGCAAGGAAAAATTCATTTGCTCAATCCGATTGAACCTTATGAAGGTTATATCGGAAGTGATACCACAGAATTTTCTGATGCATTTGCCAATGAAAATTGGTTTATTATGCAATTAAATCAACAAAATCAATATGAATGGTTAGCAAACAAAAGATATTTTGCTTTAGAGAATCCTGATTGCGAGGCCGATCTAAAAACCCATCATAAAGAAATGTATGAAGATTACGTGCAGCTTAAACAGCGCTTTGCTGAAACTGGAAAAGTCATTTCAACATCACGCATTGAATATCAAAATGATTCTGCAACAACCCTGCTTGACCAATTAGGGGGTGAATGTGGCGGTGGAAACTGGACTTATCCGATTGATGAACATTTTGATTTACGCTACATCAACGCAGACCGTGATGATCAAGAGGTTCATATTTATGACCGTGATGGCAAGCGTTATTATTTTATTGCAGCTGTTGCTGGCTGGGAATATTGTTCACATGGGGCAGATTGGATTTTAATGTATTACCAACCTGAAACCCAACGCGTTTTATATACCTTTGATTGGTCATAACGTACCTTGTGCAAAGGTATATATTTCCACTTTTGCTTAGGCAACATCTTTCTGTAAGCGGCGTTCATGCAATTCAAGCAAATATTCATCCAATGCTTGAATTTCAGCTTTAGTAAATTTTAAATATAACTTGCTACGCCGCTTTAAAATATCCTGACTGGTGACCGCCCACTCTTGGTCAACCAAATAATCGACCTCTTGGGCATATAAACCATGGCCAAAGTCTTGACCAAGTTCATGAACAGATGTCGAATGATTTAAAAATTTCCATGTATAGGTTCCATAGGCATGTGCCCAACGGATTGCAGTTTCATGATCAAGCCCTTTGATTTTATTTTGAATTTCTAAAACCAATCCATCAACAGAAACCAAATTCTCAGCACCTGGCAGTAAGGATTTTTCAGTCCAAGCTTTCCCAGCATTAGGGAAAAATTTCTGCAAATGCTCCATGGCAGACTCAGCCAAGCGTCGATAGGTGGTTAACTTCCCACCAAACACAGAAAGTAAGGGCGCATCATTCTCATGGTCTTGTGATAAAGCCAAAGTATAGTCACGGGTGATTGCGGCTGGATTATCAGACTCATCATCACACAATGGGCGCACCCCTGAGAATGTCTGAATAATATCAGCTTGAGTCAGTTGCACTTTAAAATGACCATTGGATACATCAAGCAGATAATCAATCTCTTGCTGACTAATTTCAACATTATTCGGATCTGCTAAATATTCACGGTCTGTTGTACCAATCATGGTGTATTGATTGAGATAAGGAATTGCAAATATAATACGTTGATCATCATTTTGCATAATAAAGGCTTTATCACCGTCATATATTTTCGGCACAATAATATGACTACCTTGAATGAGGCGAATTCCATATTGCGATTTTAACTGAAGCTCTTGCTTAATGAATTGTGCAACCCAAGGCCCCGCAGCATTAACCAAAGCCTTCGCTTGTATGTGATAAATGCCCTGCTCATTTTCAAACTGGATATTCCATAAACCATGTTCACGTTGTGCTGAAATACAGCGTGTTTGCGTAACCACAGTGGCATTTTTTTCACGTGCTTGCATCGCATTTAAAATCACTAAGCGTGAATCATCTACAGCACAATCTGAGTATTCAAATCCGCGAGTGATCTCTGTTTTTAGTGGGCTAGTATAAGGATCAAATTCAACCAAATGTGAACCTGCAAGCTTCTCTCTTTTGCCCAAATGGTCATATAAAAACAGCCCCGTACGAATCAACCAAGCAGGACGCAAATGAGGTTGATGTGGCATGATAAAACGCATAGGACGAATGATATGCGGTGCTTTTGCCAGTAAGACTTCTCGCTCAGCCAACGCTTCTCGCACTAAACGAAATTCTTTATGTTCCAAATAACGCAGACCACCATGGATCAACTTACTGCTTGCAGACGAGGTATGACTAGCTAGATCATCTTTTTCACACAAGAACACAGATAAACCGCGCCCAGCAGCATCATTGGCAATACCAACACCATTTATTCCACCACCAATTACAGCAATATCATAATAAGTTTGTTGCTCATTGATTTGTGTCATAAACGCCACCACCTTTGATCATTTGCATATATTCACAATCATTTTTGAAAATATATTTTCGTTTGTTTTCATTTAAGAAAATAATAGATAGTTTTTTAATCGATGTCTATCAAAAAATGATCAATTTCACGTTTATCATATTTTCACTATGGGTTTTAAAATTAGCCTAAACCACAGTTAAAGCCACTTCTGCTGCATGAATTTGTTTTAAATAATTTTCAGTGGGCACTTTATTGGTAAAAAGCCGATCTATTTCAGAAAGATGGCCTAAGCGCATCATTGCATGACGACCAAACTTGCTCTCATCTGCTGCTAAAAATACCTGCCGAGCACCTAAAATAATTTCTTGCGAGACAGACACTTCTTGAAAATCGAAATCGAGCATCGTTCCATCTTCATCAATCCCACTGATACCAATCAGGGCATAATCAACTTTAAACTGTTTAAAAAATTCAGAGGTGGCTTGTCCTATCACACCACCATCGGGGCGTACTTTTCCGCTGGCAATCAGTACTTCAAAATCATCATTCATACTTAAAATTTTCGCCACATTTAAGTTATTGGTGATCACTTTTAAGCCGCGATGTTGTAATAAAGCATGGGCAATAGCTTCGGTTGTTGTACCAATATTGATAAACAAAGATGCATGGTCTGGAACTGCGTTTGCAACAGCTGTTGCAATGCGCTGTTTTGCCGCTAAATTATGGCTGATCCGTTGGCTATACGCGGTATTGGTGACGCTTGAGTCTACCGCAGCGCCGCCATGATAACGACGTAATAGTCCGGCATCTGCCAATTGATTGATATCCCGCCGTACAGTTTGTGGGGTAACTGCAAAATGCTGTGCAATCTCATCAATACTGACATAGCCCCGAGCCTTAACCAATGCTAATGTTTGCTGTTGTCGAATCATCAAGTCCATAGATGTGAAACCTTATTGTTTTATTTTCAAAAATGAACATTTAGTTGCTATAAATAGCATGACTGCTTAGCTTACGACTAGATTAAATTTTTAAATTCTCCCAACTCAGCTTATCAAATTGTGTACATTTCATACATTTAGATGCAAGCAAATATGCTTTAACTTTAAGCTAAATTCTTATAATTTATAAAATATTTCAAATTAAATGCCTGTTTTAAAAAAAATATTCATTTATTTCTAGCATTTCTCATTCTAGATCAACAATAAACCCTCAACACAGCTAAGACCAAAGTCTAATAAGGTCTGCTTTCATTCAAGCGTATAACGAGCATTGTAATTATTTGTATCTCCCTCGTCATACTGACTGAAATTCTCTCTGTTTGATTTTTCTGCTTTGATTTTCATCCAAAATGAAAGTTAAACAGGCTGTATTTTGCATATTCTTTTGGAGAATTGCCTTGTCCAATTCATCTCCTCAAGTTGCCACTTCGCAACTTGATAGAAAAACTCGTTTCAAATCTATACTTGGTGGTTCAGCTGGTAATTTAGTCGAATGGTATGATTGGTATGTCTATGCCGCATTTACCCTCTATTTTGCACCTGTGTTCTTTCCTGAAGGTAATGAAACGGTCAAACTTCTCCAAGCTGCTGCAGTTTTTGCTTTAGGCTTTTTAATGCGTCCAATCGGCGCATGGATCATGGGCGTTTATGCTGACCGTAAAGGCCGTAAAGCGGGTTTAACACTTTCTGTTTCATTGATGTGTATTGGCTCATTAATCATTGCTTGTGCGCCATCTTATGATTCAGTCGGAATGTTTGCTCCTGCACTACTTTTATTTGCACGCTTATTACAAGGTTTAAGTGTTGGTGGTGAGTATGGCTCAAGTGCCACCTATTTAACTGAAATGGCGGGTAAAAATCACCGCGGCTTTTTCTCAAGTTTCCAATATGTCACCCTGATTTCAGGTCAATTACTTGCACTCTGTGTGCTAATTATCCTGCAACATAATCTTTCTGAAGAAGCCTTACATGCATGGGGATGGCGTGTTCCCTTCTTTATCGGTGCGTTGCTTGCAATTGTAGTGTTCTGGATTCGTCGTGGTCTGGTTGAAACAGATTCATCTAAACAAGCGCAACAACAAGCTAAAAATGGTGGTGAAACATCTGGTGCTTTGGCCTTATTCACCAAGTATCCTAAACAAGCATTTACAGTCATTATGCTAACAGCAGGCGGTACCTTAGCCTTCAATACATTTACGACTTATTTACAAAAATACTTAGTCAACACTTCGGGTTTTGAAAAAACCACCGCAACTGAAATTACCACAGCCGCAATCTTTATTTTTATGTTGATTCAACCTGCAGTCGGTGCACTTTCAGACAAAATTGGTCGTAAACCGATTATGATCACTTTTGGTGTACTCGGTGTGCTATTTACCATTCCTATTTTCAATGGTTTAGGCTCGACAACGGACCCTAAAACGGCTTTCTTCTTATGTATGAGTGGTATGGTCATTGTGACTGGATATACAGCCATTAATGCGGTTGTAAAAGCTGAATTATTTCCACCGCATATTCGCGCTTTAGGTGTAGCCTTACCTTATGCACTTGCCAACACTGTATTTGGCGGTACGGCTGAATTAGTTGCTCTAAGTTTTAAAAATGCCGGGCATGAAAACTATTTCTTCTATTACATTACCTTCATGATCGGTTTATCTCTAATCACCTATGTATTTATGAAAGATACGAAAAAACATAGCCTGATTACAGATGATTAATTCACAATAAACTTTGCAATCTAATTCATTTAAAACAGCTTTTTTATTCACATGAAAAAGCTGTTTTATTTAAGCAATTCACTTATCGTGAAAATTGCAAAGCTATGGCATACTAAAAATAATTCAAAAAGCTAGGACTTTAAAAGATGAAAAAAATCACTTATGCAGGTTTAGGATTAATCGTTTTAGCTTTATCTGCATGTCAAACAACCCCTCGTCAATACAATGGCGTAACAGGTTATCAAATTGAAAATCAAACAGCAGATAGTGCAACCCTTGCGTATACCCTTTCAGGTCGTGCAGATCGCGATTTGGATGCGGATAAATTACAGCGCGCATGTCAAAAAGTGTTGGGTGCAAACAAAAACTATAAAATTTCTGTATTAAGTACCAATGAAATTATCAATCCGCAAACAGCAAAAGATCAGGCTGGCGTTCAACTTGGGCATAGCCGTACATCTTTTGGGCTTTCCAACACGCCAAGTCTAAATAACAGTGAAGATTATGCAACACGCCAAGCCTTAGATACCCGCCCAAGCACTTTACATGTAGTACGTTATACCTGTTCTTGATTTAAGAGATTTGTATTACAGAATAAAATAAGACGCTGTCATAGCGTCTTATAAAAACTCACATTTCTAAATTCTTTGGCTTCATCTAAATCAGGCCAAGTAGTTGCACTTCGTTCATCCAATTTTTGGTAATTCGGATGACTAAAGTTTTTCACTCGGCTATCTGCCACCCATACTTCTGGTGCAAATTTTAAAAATTCATCCAAGAAGAACCTGTTAGATTGATCATATAAAACATCTGCAGCCAATAAGACATCAACCTGTTCGGCTTTATATAAATCATCAAGATATTCAAGCTCTACATCATTGAGCAAGGCATTTTCACGACAAGCATCCAAACTTATTGGGTCGATATCACAACAGATGACACGTTTTGCACCTGCCATTTTGGCTGCAATTGCAACGACGCCTGATCCCGCACCAAAATCCAGCACCACTTTATCTTTTACATGCTGTGGCTCTGCAATCAGCCATTGTGCCATTGCTAAACCTGAAGCCCAGCAAAAAATCCAATACGGTGTATCATTCCAAATACGGCGAATGACCTCATCATCCAAACGATCTGTTGGAAAAACAGGTGGAATCAACCATAACGAAATTGGGCTTTCAGGCAACTGCTGTGCCAATAATTCGCATTGAGGAATTACTTCATGCAAAGCATCAAGTAAATGTTGTGGGGCTTTAGGAAATTGATAAGTACAGCTCATGCAAAATATGACCAAAATTATTATTTTGATATTGAGGAAATACAGCTTCTTCCTCATATTCGATAGACAGTAACATCATCTGCTAAGGTTCGAGAAGATACTTCTTGTTAAGTCTCAGATACTGCTACTTAAAAGTAGATCTTAAACGCGTTAAGCCAATGACCATTAAACTAATGACAATATTGCCTACTTTTACTGAAAAATAAACATTGCTATGTAAATGTAGGCTGAATTTAAGCACAGTGAATGCATGGCTTTCACTGTGCCCAGAATAAAACAGGACTTAAACTAACGCTTTTTCAGCAGCTTCCACAGTTTGACGAATCAACGTTGTGATCGTCATCGGACCTACGCCACCTGGAACTGGTGTATAAGCTGAAGCGACATCTTCAATACCGACCAATTGGATATCACCCACACCACCACCGTCACGAGGATGGAATCCAGCATCAACCACAACAGCACCTTGCTTAATCCAGTCTTTTTGGATTAATTCAGCTTTACCGACTGCACCAACAACAATATCAGCCTGTTTTACCAATTCAGCAAGATTTTGTGTACGAGAATGACAGATTGTCACTGTTGCATTGGCTTGAAGTAGCATCATTGCCATCGGCTTACCTAAAATAGCCGAACGCCCCACCACAACTGCATGCTTGCCAGCGATTTCAATCTTGTTTTCTTGAAGAATCGTCATGATACCTGCAGGTGTTGCCGAACCATAAGCAGCCTCACCCATTGCCATACGACCAAAACCCAAGCAAGTTACCCCATCTACATCCTTTTCAAGTGAAATGGCATCAAAGCAAGCACGTTCATCAATTTGTTCAGGCACAGGATGTTGGAGCAAAATACCGTGAACATCAGGATTGGCATTTAATTTTTCAATTTCAGCCAATAATTGTTCAGTTGTGGTTTCCTTACCTAACTCTACTTTTAAAGAATCCATACCGACACGACGGCAAGCATTTCCTTTCATGCGTACATACGTCGCAGATGCACCATCATCACCCACTAAAATAGTCGCTAAAATTGGGGTACGACCTGTTTTTGCTTTTATAGCTTCAACACGAGTCAACAAGTCTGCTTCAATTTGTTTCGCTAATGCGCGACCATCCAATACCAATGCCACGGCACATCTCCAAAGTAGATATGAATCAATTTTGCAAATAATACATGATTATTTAGACAATTTTCATTCATATGCTGAATTTATGTGCATATGCATGAATTATAGTATTGTTTTTTTTTCAAAGATTGCTAATATGTGCATCACCAAGACATGGCGGGGTGGCAGAGTGGTCATGCAGCGGACTGCAACTCCGTGTACGCCGGTTCGATTCCGACCTCCGCCTCCAATCTTGTAAAGCCCGAGTGGTGAAATCGGTAGACACAGGGGATTTAAAATCCCCCGCCCACAAAGCGTGCCAGTTCGAGTCTGGCCTCGGGCACCATTTTAATTCTTGTTAAAATGGTGCAATAAAGAACCCAGCGATAAGCTGGTTTTTTTATGCCTAAAATTTTATATTGTTTTTTATGTTAATATCCAAAGTGAAATTTAGATAAGCGAAGCCTATATGATTCAAAACAAGCAAGTTTCCCTCTATTTAAATCAATTACAACAACAATACCCACAAGCATTTAAGCGCAACTTTCTATTTTATAGTCAAATTAAAACCAAAGGGCTTTTAGATGAAGCAAAGGAATTTATTCCTTGGATTTTGTCGATTATGATTTTTTGCAGCATCTATTTTAGTTTAGGTCAGTATATTGCAAATCATTTTCCTCAATTCGATAGCTTTCAAGCCAATGGCATTGCCGCTTTAGCGATTATGTTATTTTTTATGATTATTGTTCCGATCATTATCAAACAAATAAAACACAGTTCGACGCATTTATACCAACAACTCAATAATATTCCGCTTAAGCTTGCGGTACTGATCGTCCTGCAAGCCCTCAATCTTTATTTTATAGAAAGCACCCTACTGCAAGGTCTGTTATTTTTCTTTGCAATGAGCTTTGGTTTTGTTAAATTTTATAAAGAAAATTTATTTAGAGATAGCACCAAAGACACTGAATATTACCAATTACAACAGATTCGAAAAAGCTGTTTATGGGCTTATAAACAAGCCAAGAAAGCCAAATTCAAAATGCGATTCTTAGCCAAAGATTCTGAGAAATATCAATTTTATCAAAAGCGCTTAGTCACCTTTTTAGAATTACATTTAGAACTATTAAAATATGAAAATGAAATGTGTAAAACCTATAAATATGAAGATTTAGATGCCTATATGGACAGTATGATGTAATCCATCTATAGCATTAAAAAAGCCGAGTGATCTAAACTCGGCTTTTTAGGCTTGAAAATTTATGCACTTTTCTGAACAGTCTTCACATCAACCAAATTGTTATTTAAAACCACTTGATGAGCACGAGCCGTATCCACCATATAGGTTTTTTCCTTAATGCTATTTAAGAAAATCCAATCCGCTTGTACCTGTTGTGCTGTAAAGCTGACTTTTAAGTAGCCTCGTTGATTTAAATTGGTGTAATTCAATTCATCAATGAGCGTGGTGAAGGCCATTTCAAACTGTTGTAACTGTGCCAAAGGAATACTTAAATACTTTTCCATCCCTGGTGAAGAGACCGAACTGGTTGCCAATTCAACCCCAACAAAATCACCCGCTTGAGTATGCAAGTCAGCAGACCATGCATTATGGGTATCCCCCGCCAACACCACAACTTTCTTATTTAATGCTTTGAATGTGCCATATAAAATTTCACGTTCTGCATAGTAGCCATCCCAAGCATCCAAATTATAGGGTGCAACTGTGGTTACACGGGCTTTTTCTGTGGCGGTTAATGTTGGATCACCACTTTTCAAGCGAACTTTTAAAGTAACTAACTCAATGATCTGCTGATTCATTTTTGCCAAAGTTTCGGCGGTAACATTTCCACTGGTAATTGCAGATAAAGACAATAGCAATTCAGCAGGGATTAACATTTTTGCCATCAAAACTTGCTGTCCCAACACATTCCAAGTCGCTGTAGATTGTGCCAGCTTCTTTTGTAACCACTCACGCTGGGTATAACCCATCAGTGTGCGCGTAGTACTGGTTAAATCTGTCTGGAACTTAGCGATATCTAAACCAGAAGCCGTCATATAATTGGCATAATCAAGTTGCTTGTCACGAGCCAAAATACGCGTATCTAACATGGTCAATTGTACCAATGAACCAAAGTCAAATTGGCGATAAATATTCAAATGATCTGTTGCAGATACAGGACGAATCGGCATCCATTCAAAATAGGCCTGTAAAGCTGCCAATTTACGGTCTAAGAAATTTCCTTCATTGGCTTGATGGTTTTCTGCACCGTCTTTCCATGCATCATTTGCCAGTTCATGGTCGTCCCAAATCACGATAAAAGGATGACGTGCATGTGCAGCCTGTAAATCACTGTCAGTATGGTAAAGTGCATAACGCTTACGGTAATCATCCAACTTGATAATTTCTTTATCATTGTCAGCAGCGAGTGTACGACCCAGCTTTACCGCCTCTTCTGTGGCATATCCATCTTTACCATATTCATAGATGTAATCCCCCAAATGGATGATCGCATCGACCTCTTGTTTTGCCATTTCCTTATACACATAGAAATAGCCAGCAGGATAGTTTGAACATGAACACACCGCAAACTGCACCGAACTGGTGGTTTCAGGTAATGTTTTGGTACGCCCTGCTGGCGAAATCACCGAACCGAATTTAAAACGATAATAATAAGCTTGCCCAGACTTAAGCTTGTCTGCATCGACTTTAACGGTAAAATCCTGAGCTGATGCTGTTTGTACTTTTCCAGTATTGATCACTTGCGTAAATTTATCGTCTGTGGCAATTTCCCAAACCACTTCTAAACGCAAAGACGTATCCTGCGGCGTAATACGTGTCCACAAAATCACACGATCTTTTAATGGGTCGCCACTGGCAACACCATGCAAAAATTCAACTTTTGTAGTAGGAGATGTTGAGTCGTTGTTATCACTCCCACAAGCAGTCAACGACACTGGTATAGATAATGCCCCAAAACTGGCTAATGACTTTTGAATAAGTTCACGGCGTGAAATTGAGTTTGGCATTGAAGTTGGTTTCCTCTAAGTTTTTTTATCCAATCAATTTAAAGGCTTAATATTTCGCTTTAATCTCAAATTGATGAAAAAATCATGACAAAATACCCATTCAACTGCTTAAAATGCTTTATTTTCAAACATAAGCACATGAATTGATTGAAAAGAAAGCAAATCGACATAAATACGCTTGCCAAGAGAAAAACTGTCCTTTATTATTGCGCACATGCCCGAGTGGTGAAATCGGTAGACACAGGGGATTTAAAATCCCCCGCCCACAAAGCGTGCCAGTTCGAGTCTGGCCTCGGGCACCATTTTAAGTCTTATTAAAATGGTGCAATAAAGAACCCAGCGATAAGCTGGTTTTTTTATGCCTAAAATTTATAAATCATCTATAAATCGCCCATTTACAAATAACTCAAAGTTCAATACATCTTGCTAAAAAGCTTGATAGCTCAACTATATTTTTCTGGTTATTTTTCATTAAAAAACTTATAATATAATAAACTTACATTAATTATTAATATTTTCATAAACTTAATTAAACCAACACCATGTCTGAAATTACTACTGAAACTCAAAAAGCCGCCCCTATATTTCCTCGAATATTCGCATTTATCATCGACTGTATTACCGTCGGCGTAGCCTGTTTAGTGACGGGCAAAATACTCTACCCATATTTTGAAAATTCTCCTTTTATTTTCCAATGTATAGGTACGCTCCTCTGTCTATTTTATTTTGCTGCTTTTAACAGCCAGATAGGTAATGGTAAAACCATTGGGAAAATTCTGGGTAAAATTAAGGTAAAAGACTTAAATGGTACTTCAATTCCATTTATGCATTCTCTGGTTAGATCAAGTATCTTTATCATTCCATTTTGCTTTGCAGGTTATTTACAAACATATTCAACTCAGCATCTTTTACTCAGTCTGCTTGTGGCATTTTTTCAAAGTATTGTTTTTGCCTGTTTCTACTTGGCAATTTTTAATGGAAATAGCCAACAATCTCTGCACGATCTACTCAGTGAAACTCAAATCCTCAGAAACGCTCAATCCAATATTCCACGCCAATCTGTATGGAACATTCATTACTACATCATTGCGCTGTTAACCATTGTGATTTTTTCTGTCAATTTATGGAGTTATTCCCAAAGCAAAACAATGTCAGCCAATAATTTTAGTTTGATCTCTGATGACATTAAAAATGCTCAAGTTGAAAGTCGCCATACCTTCATTGGAGAGGCTGAATCCACAAATCAGGTTTTAATTTTAAATGTGAATGAGCCAGATTATCTCGATGACCTTGATCGTGCTGAAACATTGCTAGAAAAGATTAATCAACAACACGCTGAGGTGTTAACGCAATACAACATCAATCAGGTGCAATTTAACTTTTCTTATCAATTTGGCTTGGCTAAATTATCAAAAACAACGCTTTATGATTATAAAAAGACGCCTAAAATTAGCTTAAGTTATATTGGGGATAGTACAGGGATGAACCTTGGTTTTTAAACAAGACCAAGTCTTGCTATTAAAGTTTAAATCTTGTAGATAAAAAAAGACCACGTTTTTGGAAACGTGGTCTATAAAAATGGTGGCTATGACGGGACTTGAACCTGTGACCCCCGCATTATGAGTGCGGTGCTCTAACCAACTGAGCTACATAGCCTAAAACTGTGCGCGCATTATCTGCTGTAAACAATGTTACGTCAAGCACTAATTAAAATAAAATTCATCGAAGTGAGCCGATAAGCCGGGTTCTGTCTAGAACGATCATTCCTCTAGGCGCATGATCACTCATACGCTCAAGCGACCTACCCGGATCCAGCATGGGCCATGCCTATAGGATCCCTATTTGGTCTTGCTTCCGGTGGGGTTTACCATGCCATGAACTGTTACCAGCCATGCGGTGCGCTCTTACCGCACCCTTTCACCCTTACCTTCCATTTCTCCGAAAAGAAACGATATTGAAGGCGGTCTACTCTCTGCTGCACTTTCCGTCGGTTCACACCGCCCAGGCGTTACCTGGCACCTTGCCCTATGAAGCCCGGACTTTCCTCCCCTGCTTCAATCACGGAGATCTCCACAGCAGCGATCGTCTGGCTCACTTCGGGGCGTATCCTAACAAATTTCTCGGCTAATTGCTTGCGCTTTTTTGAGCAATTAGTTTTTTATACTTTTCCATCAAGTCGTCTTGGCTCTCTACATGGTTCGGATCGAGCGGAATACAGTCGACTGGACAGAAAAGCGCACACTGTGGCTGATCAAAATGCCCGACGCATTCTGTACATAGGTTTGGATGGATTTCATAAATCTCCTCCCCCATAAAAATGGCATCATTTGGACATACAGGCTCGCATACATCACAATTGATACATTCATCAGTGATAATTAAAGACACGCTACCAACCTTGTTGATGTTTACGATGGAAGGCTTCGACAACGCATTGAGGAACAAACTTTGCCACATCGCCTTTCAATCGTGCTATTTCTCGAACCATCGTCGAAGAAATAAATGAAAATTGCTCTGATGGTGTTAAAAATACTGTTTCAAAATCATGATCAAGCTGACGATTCATATTCGCAAGCTGAAATTCATATTCAAAATCTGAAACAGCTCTTAAGCCACGTAACACTGCTGTAGCATGTTGTTCACGTGCAAAATTTACCAATAACCCATCAAAACCGACAAACTCAACATTGGGTAAATGTTTGAGTGATATCTTTGCTAACTCTACACGTTCTTCCAAACTAAAGACTGGATTTTTATGATGCCCAATAGCAATTGCGACCACAACTTCATCAAACATTCGTGAAGCACGTGCGACTAAATCAACATGGCCATTGGTAATTGGATCAAAAGTTCCTGGATAGATGACACGAGTTTTAGACATCCATTTGTACTCTAGTTTGTTATGTAGGGCTATAGTTTAACAAAAACTTAAATATTAGCGAATAACCTCTTTTGATTTAGCTTTGGCTTTAATTGTGAAATGACTTCACCTGAAGCCAAGTTTGAGGCAAAATAAGGCTATTCTTGGAATATTTGTATTATGTCGAAAAACATTGTCGTTAAAAAAAATAATAGTGGGACGATTGCACAAAATAAACGTGCACGCCACGATTATTTTATTGAAGAAAAATTTGAAGCTGGGCTTTCGTTACAAGGTTGGGAAGTCAAGTCATTACGTGCTGGGCGAATGACCATTACTGAAAGCTATATCACCTTTAAAAATAATGAAGCATTTCTCTTCGGTGCTCAAATTCAACCTTTACTTTCAGCATCTACTCACGTAGTCCCTGAAGCGACACGTACTCGTAAACTGTTGCTCTCACGCCGTGAGCTTGAAAAACTACTGGGTGCTGTCAATCAAAAAGGTTATACCTGCGTACCTTTGGCGTGTTACTGGAAAGGTCATTTGGCTAAACTTGAGATTGCTTTGGTAAAAGGTAAGCAGTTACATGACAAACGTGCCACTGAAAAAGATCGCGATTGGCAACGTGATAAATCACGAATCATGCATAAATAATCTGTTTGATATACGAAAAACCTCCGAAATGGAGGTTTTTCTTTTAGCAATCTTTTAACAGAATTTTAAAGAACCATAACAGTTTGGAGCAAAGTCTTGAGTTGCTAATGGTAAATCCTTAATTGGGAAATACAGGGGGGTTGCCGACGATAAATTTACTTCACCAATATTCAAACCAGCAAACAAACATCCGATAACAGCCTGGCAGGTTGGTGGCGTCTTATCCAAAGCAATATTAATACTTGGTACAACTTGTTTAAGGATATCATTCGTTATATCAATCTGATTTTTAGGTATAACTTTTCCAATATCAATTTCATCTTCTATGGCTAACCACCATCCACGATTCGCAGCATATTCAGCTTTAGGCCAGTGAACCTGAGTTGACTGTAGTGATAAAGAGAAAGGGTTATTTAAAGGGAGTTTATGAATATAACCCAGATTTTCATCGATATCCAAATCAGCCTGTAAACCTGATATAAATCCAGTTGCCCTGATAGGCAATGTAAACAATGAAATTAATGGTAGGCTTACCCTTGCATTAATATTTCCACCAAAGTTTAAATTATCAATAAATGCAGTTCCTGTTAGTTTCGCAGAAGTTAAACGCGTTCCTGTTAATGTTGTACCATTGATCAATAAATTCGCTTTAGTTGATTGCAACTGTAAATTATAGTCATTTGTATTAAAACTCGGTTCAAAAAAAGCTATTCTAATTCTGCCACTCATAACCATTCCTGTATCATTAAATGTCATTGCTCTTGGAGCTGTGAATCCCGTTCCTGTCGTAGCCTTAATTTTTATTGCCCCACTTAAACTATTTATTCCATTGGGGAGATCAGAGTTCTCTATTCCTGTTGTTAATAAGCCTAAGACTTTTTCAGCACTTAAACGTAGGCCAACCACTTCTCGTGTTGATGCAGAATTGGGGTTTTTTATCGCAAACTCTATAAACGGATTGGTTAATTTTGCACTTGAACCCACACGCCCTTCACGCGTATCTGCTATACCTGAAAGACTTAAATTATCAATATCAATGTCGCAACCGCCTGCTCCATTTACCCCTCCACAACCGAGCTGTAACTTTTTAATGTTGGCATTCAATTCAAGCTCTGCCTCTAGTCCAAGTTTATAAAAACCAACACCTTGCCCTTGCATGTTATTGATTGAGTCATTAGGCGCAATATAACTCAAACTCATTAGTGCCTGCCCACTCACATCCGAAAGCTCAGAATCATTTAATTGGATTAAGCTCTCAGAATGTAGAGTGCTTGCAAAACAATAGATTGAAGAAAATAAACCAATACAAATTAGAGCCAACTTTGTAATTTTAATGATTTTCTTATCAATCCTTCTATTTCTTTTAATATCCATATCATCTTCCCAGATCTTATTATGGATAAAAAATATACTAAGTACTAACTAAAGCAAATAACACTTCGTCGCAAATATTTATATTTTATAATTTTTATACAAATTCATATCATTTTCACAATGATTCTAAAGGGTTTTTACTTATATTAATTTATGTAACTAATTTTAATAATTGTATATTTATACTTAATAATATCGCAATAAGTTTTCAAAGCAGATCATAAGTCAATAGAGCATAATGCATTTCCAATAAGTGAATTATTGACTGTGACGATGTAAGGCATCCCAACTATACCAAATAAAAAAACCTCCATCTGGAGGCTTTCTTTAATCTCAAAGATTTAACAGAATTTTAGATTCCCATAACAGTTAGGCGCAAAATCTTGAGTCGCCAATTTCAAATCTTTAATCGGGAAATATAGTGGATTTGAACCTGATAAATTAATTTGCCCTATCGCTACCTCACTCGCAATACAAGACAAACCAATTAAACCAGGGCATTCCACAGTATTCTCTGATTTAGCAAGATAGGCATTTAAACTAGGTACAACTTGTTTTAAAACATCATTTGTTACATCAATCGTATTCGATGGCGTTACTTTACCAATATCAATCTCATCTTCAATCGCTAACCACCATCCTCTTTGAGCAGCAATTTCAGCATTTGGCCACCACACAGACTGTTGTTGTAATGATAAAGAGAATGGATTATTCAATTGCAACTTATGAATATACCCTAAGCTTTGATTAATATCTAAATTTGCAGTTAAACCCGATATACTGCCACTTGCATTCAATGTTAAAAATGATAAATCAATACCAGCAAGAATTGGCTTAATTGTACCGCTAAAAAATAGTTCATCAATTTTAGCTGTTCCAGTCAAAAGGGCACTATTCATACGATTACCGTATAAAGTTTTCCCATTAACAGCCAATGTAGCACCAGTCGATTGCAGTCCGAGATTATAATCATTTGTCTGAAAACTTGCTGTTGGAAGAATACCTAATTTAATGTTTCCTTTAATAGACATATCTGTATCAGCATATTGTAAATTCCGTGCAGTCGTATTAGCACTACCTGTTGTTGCTTTAATTTTTAAAGCACCGCTAAGACTATTAATACCATTTGGCAAATCAGAGTTTTCAGTACCTGCCGTTAACAAACCTAATGCTTTTTCAGCACTTAATCGTAGACCGACTACTTCTCTTGTAGACGCAGAATTGGGATTTTTTATCGCAAACTCTATAAATGGATTGGTCAATTTTGCACTTGAACCTACACGTCCTTCACGTGTATCCGCTATACCTGAAAGACTTAAATTATCAATATCAATGTCACAGCCACCTGCACCATTTACCCCACCACAACCGAGCTGTAATTTTTTAATATTGGCATTTAGTTCAAGATCAGCTTCAAGTCCAAGTTTATAAAAACCGACACCTTGCCCTTGCATTTTATTGACTGAATCATTAGGTGCAATATAACTCAAACTCATCAGGGCTTGACCACTAACCTTAGAAAGCTCAGTGTCATTTAATTCAGTTAATCCCTCAGACTGAAAAGAGTTTGCAAAACAATAAACTGGAGAAAACAACAGACCATAAGTTAAAAACATCCCTATGATTTTAATTATTTTTCCATCCTTAATATCCATATCATCTTCTCAGATTTTTTCTTATTGGTAAAAATTATATGAAAACGACAATAAAAAAAAGGCAAAACTCAGTTTAGCCTCCAATTAACAAAATATTTCACTCAATAATTCAACTTTTACAATGATTCTAAAGGCTTTTTATTTATGATATTTTTTGTTTTTTTATGTAATTACATCAAACAACTATGACGTAATTTTATTTATGAGTAAGGCAATATACTCTCCAAACCATGTTGCGGTTAGCAAGTCACCAGAGGGTGGTGTAATTTCAACAGGTGCATTATCTGATTGTGTCATTAACCCTAAATAACCCGCCATACGATTTAAATCTGTAGGTTTAACACCTGTAGGCATTAAAGGGAGTCCAGACCATAACATGCCATGCTGCATTGCAAAGATATTAATCTGTTGTAGTACAGATAACTTATCCCCACTTAAACCACCTGAGTTGGTAAATGCGGCAGCAAGTTTGCCCTGCCAATCACGATTTTTCCAACGTTGAGATGTTGAATCCATAAACATTTTAAATGGACCTGTAACACTTCCCATATAAGTCGGTGAACCAAAAATAATGGCATTCGCTTGATCTAAAATATCCCAATCAATATGCTCAATATCCATTTTATGAACGGTTACACCGATCTTTTCTACACCTTGTGCAATATAATCCGCAACTTTGGCAGTATGACCAAATGGACTGTGGTAAACGATCGCGATAGATTTAGCAGATAAAGACATATCAATTGAAAACAAACAAATTTGGTCAAGTTTAACATCAATTCATTTTTAAACAATTCTTGTAATGTTCAGAAAACCTATGACAAAGTGCTTAAAACAACGATAAATCTATTTAAAAATAAAGATTTAATTCCGAATAAATACAAAAGTAGCCATACGCCCTGTTTTTGAATGGCGACGATAAGAATAGAAATCTTGATTTTGACGATAAGAACACTGATCTCCCCCAGTAATCACATTCACCCCATGCTGTTTAAGAATATAACGCGCAATCGCATACAAATCCGCATAGTGCTTACCCGCTTGCTCACTCTCTATAAATGCAGTGTCTAGTTCAGCATATTTAGAACAGAAAGCAGCTTTCACCTCTGCGCCAATTTCAAAACAAGGTTGGCTGATTGCAGCACCCAACCAAGCCCAAGTAGGTGGGGATTTCATATTGGCAATGGTATTTTCAATAATTCCCCCTGCTAAACCACGCCAACCTGCATGTAAGTTTGCAACCTCAGTACCTGCAGCATTACCTAAAACAACGGGTAAACAATCAGCGGTCATCATCATCAAGGCATGCCCCTGAGTCTGTGTGACCAAACCATCCCCCTCCAATGCGCTAAAAGTCATTTCTTCATTAATGGTATGACATATTGTGCTGTGGGTTTGCGTCATCCATGTGATTTTACTAACACCCAATTCTGCAAATTCATTCAATAAAATCATACGGTGCTGTTGTATCCGTTGAGGATCGTCATTTACATGCAATGCCAAATTAAAACCTTCAAGCTCAGGCTGTACAGATGGCAAAGCCTTTACATGATGTATATGTGTCTGGCCTGCATATACACCTTGAGGTAATCCTTGAACAAATTGCATGTGACTCATTTCCTCTTCAAATCATTTTCACGACTCAATAACTATAACAAATTTACTCAATCCAAAACCAATCTTCTTGTCCATTTTGTTGATTAACAAAACTAAACATTTCAACTTAATATAGTGTTGTTTTTTTAATCAAATCCAATAATATTAATTAAAACTTAAAAATAAGGATAAACCATGAAAAAATTAAAGCTTGCTGTTTTATTGAGTCTGAGTGTTATCAGCACGCAAGGATTTGCACTCTGTCGTTATGATTTAGAAGGTTTTTTGCCTGAGCCAGCCAATCCAGCAGCACAAAAATTTCCTACAGCATCTGGTCAAAAAGTTTCTTATAAGATACTGAATGCACCCAATCAAATCACATATTCAGCAACCCATAGCAATTTCAGCTCCAGCAATAATATTGCGACAGGAACACTCCCGATTGCAAATACGGGTATTTTTGGATTTGAATTTAATATTGCTACGATTTCAAATGAATTAACAGGGACCAATAATATCGGCAAAGGTATGAATTTATTAATGTTTGATCAAAATAATCAAACCATAGGTGTTATAGCCATTATGTATGGAAATAATTCAGCAATACAGAACTATAAAAAACCTTTATTGATTTGGGTGATGCAAAAGAATCCCATCTCAAATCAAAATGATATTACCTATGCCTATCTACAACCTTACGACGCATCAGCTAACCAAAATGTAGGGGTGTATATCAATCAAAACGCTAATCAAATTGGATTTATTTTAAATAAACAAAATTTAGGTTATGTAGCTACGATTAATTCAAAAATTAAGTCACTCACTTTTCAACCTCAAGCACTATTCAGTGGTTTTGAAGCGGACTCTCCATACCTAAATAAAACCATGTCATTAGAATTGGTCACGGATAAATCAAAATTTACCAATACATTTCCTACAGGTACAAAAGATGTTTGTGGTAACTAAATCATTTTATAAAACTGCTCGCATTGAGCAGTTTTATCATGCAAATCAATCAATATGCTTTATTTTCAGAGCGTAAAACTTCAACCAACTCAACGAAGTCGTCTGACCATGGTGCTTCAAACATCATTTCTTCTTGTGTACGCGGGTGAACTAGGCCCAATTTAGAGGCATGTAAAGCTTGGCGTTTAAAGTTACGCAATGCACTACTCAGTTTTTCAGAAGCACCTGCTGGAACTTTAACACGGCTAACATAGACTGGATCACCCACCAATGGATAACCAATATAGGTGAAATGAATCCGAATTTGATGAGTACGCCCTGTTTCAAGTTGTGCCTGTACTCGGGTGAAATGTTGAAAACGTTCTTTAACATTATAATGCGTCACCGCATCACGACCACCCGGTAAAATAGCCATTTTTACACGATCTACAGGATGGCGCTTAATCGGTTCATCAATCGTTCCACCCGCAATAATATGACCATAACAAATCAAGTCATATACACGGTAAACTGTTTTTTTAGCCAATTGTTTACTTAAAGAAAATTGCGCTTCCAAATTTTTAGCAACAACCAATAAACCGCTGGTGTCTTTATCAATACGATGCACTAAACCTGCACGAGTTAATTCGGCAGATTTTGGGTAATGATAAAGCAAGGCGTTCACCAAAGTACCATTTGGATTACCCGCACCAGGATGAACAACCATACCAACAGGTTTATTGATGACCATGATATCGTCATCTTCATAAACAATGTTTAAAGGGATATTTTCAGGTTGTGCCGACGTTTGTGCTTCCAATTCAACATCTAAACATAGAAGTTCATTGCCTTCGCATTTATACTTAGGCTTGACAATGTTACCATTTACCAACAAATGACCTTCTTTCATCCACTGCTTGAGTTTTTCACGAGAAAACTCGTTCCAAACCAGTGCTGCGACTTGGTCAATACGTTGCCCTAAATAGCTTTCATCCAGTTGAAATTGCAACGATAAACGTGTTGCAGTCGGCGCAGAATTATGATTATCTGCATCCTCAGAATCTTCAAGTAAATTGAAATCATTTTCTGGGAAATTAGAATTAGAAGAGTGTGCTGAAGTCATTTGCTCATTCGGACAAAAGTGGTTTAATAGCGCAATTGTAGCCTATTGCCCGTATAAACAGAGGAATTTTTATGTCGCTACCACGTTATAAAGTCACAATGCTTGCTTTAACTGTAGGCTTAGCAACTGCATTTGTCGGCTGTAGCAGCAATCCGAAGAAGGATGTTGTTGATACAGGCCCGAAATCAAATGAGCAGACTTATTACAATAATGCGATAAAATCATTAGACCGTGGGCAATATGGCGATGCTGCAAAAGCGTTAGAAGCAATGGATACTTATTTCCCGACTGGGCAATACGCACAACAAGCTCAGCTTGAATTGCTTTACACAAAATTTAAGCAAAAAGATTATGAAGGCACAATTGCACTGGCAGATCGTTTTATTCGTTTAAATCCTCAACATCCGAATTTAGATTATGCTTACTATGTCCGTGGTGTAGCCAATATGGAGCAAAATTATGACAGCTTGCTTCGCTATACCTCACTAAAACAAGCACATCGTGATGTAGGTTATTTAAAAATTGCCTATCAAAATTTTGTCGACTTAATTCGTCGCTATCCTTCAAGTCAATATTCAGTTGATGCTGCACAACGAATGAAATACATCGGCCAAGAACTGGCTGAAAGTGAAATGAATACTGCACGTTTCAATATTAAACGTAAAGCATATTTGGCTGCGATTGAACGTTCACAATGGGTGATTGAACACTATCCTCAAACGCCTCAAGTTCCTGAAGCCTTAGCAACAATGGCATATGGTTATGACAAGTTGGGCGATAAAGAAACTTCACAACAGTACATTGGCGTGCTTAAGCAAAACTACCCGAACCTTGTTAAATCTAATGGTGAAGTGAATATACGCGCAGCACGTAAAGAAGCGAGCTGGTGGAACCGTGCAACATTAGGTATTTTAGGTCGTGGTGATAAAGCAGAAGTATCACAAGAAGCGAGTTCTGATACGTCTGATCAAGCAGAACAAAAATCAAGCTTGTTAAATAAAGTGAGTTTTGGCTTACTTGATCGTCCAAATCGTGAAGTGTCTAAAGAACCAGCACGTGCAGATGAAAGTTTGTATGATGGACAACGTAAATAAATATTGATTGCGACAAATCAAGACGGGTTTTTACCCGTCTTTTTTATTCATAGATATTTTTAGACTCAAAACTACGTTAAACTTTAAATTGGTTTAAACGATACATGACATTAAATTTATGGCTATTCCTCAGCACACGATAGATCAAATTTTGGATCGCACAGATATTGTCGATTTGATTGGTCAACGTGTGAAATTGAAAAAAACTGGTCGCACCTATTCAGGCTGTTGCCCTTTTCATCAGGAAAAGTCACCCTCTTTTCATGTCTACCGTGATAAACAGTATTATCACTGCTTTGGCTGTCAGGCAAATGGCAATGCCATTCGCTTCTTAATGGATATTGATAATCGAAATTTTGTCGATGTCATGAAAGAACTCTCCAGCCATGCAGGTGTCGAACTTCCCAAAGACAATCATGACAATAAAAAACTGTCGTATAAACGCGAAGTATCCAAACCAAAACCTGCAGTGAAGGCTGTAGAAGATAAAGTAGTCGATTCTAAACCCGCTGATAAAAAAACAGATTCTGTTCAGCCACTTGAAATTGATCCTTTTGAAGCCTTTAGCCAATATCCAGATCCTGAGCATTTCGATCCAACCCAGTTTGACTCAGCAGGTTTTAACCAGATTCCACAAGATGGCAATCTTTATGATCTGTTAGAAAATATTGCGCAGTTTTATGAACGCCAATTACCAAACAGTAAAGTGGCACAGAATTATTTTAAACATCGTGGTTTAAGTACTGAAACGATCCAATATTGGCGTTTAGGCTATGCACCAGAAGATTGGCAACATTTAGAAAAAGCCTTCCCCCAAGATATTGAAGGTTTAAAACTGCTGGGTCTGATTCGTACCAGTGATAGTGGACGTGACTTCGATTTGTTGCGTGATCGGGTGATTTTCCCGATTCGAGACAACAAAGGTCGTGTCGTCGGTTTCGGTGGTCGCGCATTGAATGACGAAATCAAACCGAAATATATTAACTCACCTGATTCTGAAGTCTTTCATAAAAACCAGCTGCTTTACGGCTTGTATGAAGGTCGGAAAGACCGTGCGCAAAATTGGCTCATGGTTGAAGGCTATATGGATGTGATCGCCTTACAACAAAACGGGATTTCTGGTGCGACAGCAACATTAGGTACGGCCAGTAATGCAGATCATTTAACTATTTTATTTAAGCAGAACAATCAAATTACGATTGCATTTGATGGTGATGCCGCTGGACAAAAAGCAGCACGTCGAACCTTAGAAATTGCGCTACCGTTATTGAATGATGGCCGTGAACTTAAATTTTTTGTTCTACCCAAAGAACATGACCCAGATTCGTTGATTCGTAAAGAAGGTTTTGAAACGTTTCAACGGATATGGCAACAATCCCCTTTATTATCGGATTTCGTCTTTGCTTTATTGAGTCAAAATTATGATGTTGCTACACCTGAAGGTAAAAGTCAGGTGATGGCTGAACTCAATCAACTGACTGAGTTATTGCCTAAACAAGGTTCTTACCGCTATTTATTAAGACAATTTTTTAAAGAAAAGTTAGGTTTTAATCGAAAATGGCAACCTCAAGTTAGCTTAGATGCCTCATTGTCTTTTAATATTCGCACCAAAGATGAAGACTTTGCTGTGGCGATTCTGATGCAACATCCGTTTTTATATATTCACTTTGAAGTATTACGTGCATTGATTCATCCAGATGAGTTATTGGCGCAAATCTTAGCGGTATTTGACCGTGTCTTTGACGATCTACCAGATGATCAGGAACTTGCAACCTATTATATTTTAGGTGCATGTGGTGCTTATCATTTGGAACTCTCTGAAATCATACAACGTACCAATATTCAGGCTTTGGCTGAAGCACCTGAAATGGCAGATAAATTGGCTTCAGATTACTCTTTAGCCTTGCAAGAGAAATATTTAAAATTAAAGCTTAAAGCACCAACCTCATTGAGTGAATCACGTAATTTACGTAAACAACTCAATGAACTGACTAAACAAATTAGTTTAAAGTTGGTACATCATTAATTTTCTATAAGCGCTTCATTGAGCTTATCAAGTATTTTATAATACAAAAAATTCATATGGCTATTGGCCTCTTCCATTGAGGAGTCATAAGGCTTATATAGGTTTATAAATATACGTTTTTGAAAGTTTTCATCACTAAAAAACGCGTTGGTGGGGTAATTAGAATCTGAGTGTGCATTTATACTCTCGACCATAAGTGCATCAAATATCCGCCCTGAGTAATCTAGATAAAAGCAATATAGTTTAGGTTTTTTGGGATTCTTATAGCATCGATCAACTGAATCAATTACCCCCATAATTCCACCCTGAGTAGAGAGGCTATGTAGGTCCTTGATTGCTTGGTTCAATAATACATCACTGTCTTTTACAGGCTTTGCAAAGCATTCTACTGACAAACACAATAATATGAATATATATAAAGTTTTAAGCATTTTAATTGCCTTAATTTCATTATTCTAATTTGATCGCACTAGTATATACATCAATAATAGCTGGTGAAGCAAAAATATTAAATCACATTCGTTTTAAAAAATAATCACTTCGCTTTTGGTTTTCTTTCTTGTTCAAAAATATCCTGAATATTTTCTTTCATCCATTCAAAATGTGAAGGATCCTCATCCTGCGCTGCTTGACGTAACAAAATTGAAGATGGGTGCAATAACTTTTGCGTCAAACGATGTGCAAAATCCTCAAGTACATGTTGCGTATCCTCACCTGCCTGAATACGCTCTAAGGCATGCGACAACTCCATCTGGCGTTGTTCTTCACCGTGCTCACGAAACTGTTGAATCGTCCCACCTGCTTCTTTTACTTTTTGCTGTGTCACCAACTGAGTCACCAGTTGATTGACCATAACCTCTGCTTCGACCGCAGCTTGACGTCGTTGTGCTAAATTTTCATCAATTACACTTTGTAGATCATCCACACCGTATAAATACACACCATCCAAACTTTCAACTTTTGGATCTATATCACGAGGTACAGCTAAATCGACCATAAGCATTTGTTGATAACGACGTTTTTTTAAAGCGAATTTCACATCTGCATAAGCAATGACTTGATGCAAACTGCCTGTACAACTGGAAATTACATCCGCACGATAAAGCTGAGTAGTGAGTTCATCAAATGGAATAATCTCCACTTCAACACGATGCGCTATTTCTTGTGCTAATTTCTCTGCCCGTTCACGGCTTCGATTACAAATCAGGATTTTTGCAACGCCCATTTCAGCCAAGTGTTTTGCAACCAAGCTGTTCATTTCACCTGCGGCAACCACCATGACTGTAAGCTGTTCAGGCTTACTAAACACTTGCAATGCGAGTTGAGCAACAGCATATCCCATTGAGACAGCATGACTGCCGACTGCAGTTTCAGAACGTACACGTTTGGCTGCATAAAAAGCATATTCAAATATTTGATTCAGATTTTGCGAAACGATTTCAGCATCTTTTGCGATTGATAGTGCTGTTTTAACCTGCCCAAGAATTTGCGGTTCACCCAGCATCAACGAATCTAAACCACTCGCAACCCGCATTAAGTGCGAAACTGCATCAGTATTTTCATAACGATATATATGATTTGACAATTGCTTTACATCAATACCATTGGTTTGGGCGAGCCAATTTAATACCATATCGGCATTTTCAGCCATGGCATAGACTTCAGTGCGGTTACATGTTGACACCACCACCATATCATTCAAATTTTGGCGAAGGCTTTCTACGGCAAATAAATCTTTTAATCGTTCTGGATTAAAAGCGATTTGCTCACGTAGCTCAACAGAAGCAGTTTGATGGTTGACACCCAATGCAAAGAAAGACATATCAGATCATCATTTCGCTAAATTTGTGCTATTGTGCAATAACGGTGTCATAAAAAGCATACTTGGATTCGGAAAAATTGCGTCAAATAAACAACCGCTTAAGCGGCATGACAATTAAGCAATATTCTACCACATTCTTACTGGTTGGTAGCATGGCTTCTAGTGCTCATATTAGAGCATCTGGAGAATTTTATCATGCTAAATATAATACTAATGCATTAAAACAAAGTATTATTGCTGAATTTTCATTGGCTTATAATGATACTGCAACTGCTTTACACAATTATACTGTGCTCGCAATTCGTAGTAATTCAACCACCATTAAGCAACGTGCCTTGAATGTTGCAATTGAACAAAACGATTTAAAAGCAGCTTTAGACATTGCCACCCATTGGGTTGTACAAGAACCTGAGGACGTTCCTGCAAAATTTTATTTGGCGCATATCGCGCTCAAATCACATGAATATGAGCTTGCAGCAGAGACTCTGGACAGTATTCTCAATATTGACCCCAACGCTGATTTAGAAAAGATTTTAGAAGGAATTGCACCAGAATCAGAAGTAGATCGTCAAAATCTACTCAGTACGCTGAGAGCAAGTAAAGAAAAAAATAATCCTTCTGTTTTAATTCTAATTGCGGGTTTGGAAGCACAAAACGATGAGATCGAACAAGCCTTAAAAACCGTCAATAAAGCGTTAAAAAAACGTTCAAAAGTGACTGGCTTTATTCTGATGAAAGCCAACTTATTAGAGGCTTTGGGTGACCAAGAAGCGACTTTAAATTGGTATGATCGAAGCAGTCGTAAAAACAAGTACAACTATGATATCCGTCTGGCAGAAGTCAAATATCTGATCAAGATTCATCAATCTGAATTGGCCTTAAGTAAATTAGAATCGATTATCCAAGCCTGGCCAGATGCTGAAGAGGCTCTATTTATTGCAGGGTTAACTGCGATTGATTTAAAAAAGCTTGATCAAGCTGAACAGTATTTAGTGGAGTTACGCTACTCGTCACGTTATCAAAACGAAGCATATTTTTATTTGGCAGTAAATGCTGAACGAAAGCAAAATGATGAAACAGCAAAAGCCTATTATCGTTTGGTTGATGGGAACTTATATACGGTTTCACGACGTAATCTGGTCTCGATTTTTGAAAGACAAGACAAGATGAATGATGCTTTGCGGTTTTTAACCCAAGAACGTGTCAATTATCCACAACATGCAAGTTTCTTATATCAGGCTCAAGCCGAAATTTTAAAACGCATGGGCAATAAAAAAGCAGCGCTGAGATTACTCACTGAAGCAGTGAAGAACTTGCCTGATGATCCTGAAATTCTCTATTCAGAAATACTGCTTCTTGATCCATTTGAAGATCGTGATTTACTTGATAAAGCATTGAAACAACTCTTAACTTTAGAGCCAAATAATCCTGCTTATTTAAATGCTTATGCCTATACGCTTGCACTACAAAATAGACGTTTAGATGAAGCGCGAAAGTATGCTGAACATGCCTTAGATTCTGCACCAGATCAGGCCTCGATTTTAGATACGCTGGGATATATCACATTCTTGCAAAATGATTTTGATGCCGCCTCAAACATTTTATCGAAAGCTTATAATTTGAGTCATAGTGTAAACATTGGTATTCGGTATGCAAAATCTTTGTATATGCAAGGTGCCTTAGCTCAATTTAATGAAGTGTTACAACAACTCAAACAAAATCATCCAAATGATCCTCAATTAAATCAATTAGATTCATTAATATTACCGCAACATATTAAAAAGAGTTAATGACTTGTATGCGTCACATTCCACAGATCTTTTGCACCCTAACTGCTGTAACCGCTTTTACACTCACAGGTTGTCAACAAGTCGTAAAGCCAGCACAAACCACACCAACGCTTACAGCACCCACTGATGCCACAACGTCCCTGCAAAAACCGTCAAATCAATTTAATCTTGAAGGGAAAATTGGGGTAAAAACACCGAAACAGTCTGGCAGTGCGTTCTACACATGGACACAAGACCAACAAGATTTTAACATCCAGTTGAATGGGATCTTAGGTATTGGCAAAACTATTATTGAAGGAAAATCTGGAGAAGTTACCCTAAACAGCGCTAAAACAGGTTCGATTTCGGCTGAAACACCAGAAGAGCTGCTTGAAAAAGCCACAGGCTGGACTGCACCTATTACGCATATTGTCGATTGGGTTCAAGCTTACCCTGCCACTGAAAATGCACAAATCACCCGAGATAATACTCAACGTATTGCTCAAATCATTGAAGATGGCTGGACTGTAGATTTTAGTTATAACAATCAAGCGAGCTTGCCCAATAAGCTGATTTTAAAACAACAACTTGAATCTGGTCAGGAAAATCGTATTACAATGGTGATTCAAAACCGCTAAATCTATACCTTAGACAATGAAATCCATGATTCGTGTTCCCTCTCCAGCAAAATTAAATTTGTTTTTGCATATCACAGGTCGTCGTGAAAATGGCTATCACGAGTTGCAAAGTATTTTTCAGCTGATTGATTTGTATGACTGGTTAGAATTCATCCAAACAGAACATTCTCAAGCAGAAATCAGTCTTGAAGGTTTGAGTAACGTCGATTTGGAACATAATCTGATCTATAAAGCGATTCAAATTTTAAAACCTTATGCTACACAGCCGACTAGTTTAAAAATTCGTATCGAAAAGAATATTCCAATGGGTGCAGGTCTAGGTGGTGGTTCTTCCAATGCTGCCACCACATTGATTGTGGTCAATCAACTTTGGCAGTGCGGTTTAAATACTGAACAACTGGCTGAGCTTGGGGTTAAATTGGGTGCAGATGTTCCAATCTTTGTTCATGGTCGTAATGCTTGGGCAGAAGGTATAGGTGAACACTTAACATTCATAGACTTAGATCAAAAACAATACATTGTGTTAAAACCTGACTGTTTTATCAGCACTCAACGACTTTTTTCGCAAAAAACATTGACAAGAGATACGAAGCCTACTAAATTTTGCGCCTATCAGCTAAAGCCATCCAATTTTAGAAATGATTTTGAGCCACTGGCAAGAAATTTATATCCTGAAGTTGATGAAGCAATGCAGTATTTAGATCAGTTCGGTACAGCAAAGCTTACAGGTACAGGTGCTTGTGTTTTTGTTGAAGTCACTGAACAAATGAAGATTGATGATGTTTTAAATCATTCACCCTGCAAAGCCTATTTGGTCAACAGTTTGAATGAATCACCACTCACTCATTTTACAGTGTAATGATAGGGGCGTCGCCAAGTGGTAAGGCACCGGGTTTTGATCTCGGCATCCGTTGGTTCGAATCCAGCCGCCCCTGCCATCATTTTTCATCTGTAGATCGTTGTATTTTAGGGGCGTCGCCAAGTGGTAAGGCACCGGGTTTTGATCTCGGCATCCGTTGGTTCGAATCCAGCCGCCCCTGCCATTAAATACAACATCAAATTAGGGGCGTCGCCAAGTGGTAAGGCACCGGGTTTTGATCTCGGCATCCGTTGGTTCGAATCCAGCCGCCCCTGCCATTTTCTCAAAAAAGACAGAACATAGTAATTTGTATTTAATGTTGATTTACCTTGACAGAGACATGCAAAAACACTAAAATTCTGCCGCATTAGGGGCGTCGCCAAGTGGTAAGGCACCGGGTTTTGATCTCGGCATCCGTTGGTTCGAATCCAGCCGCCCCTGCCATCTAATTCAAATCTGCCAACCGCCAAGGGTGCTTCATGCCCAATCTTGTCGTTTTTAGTGGAACTGCGCATCCACAATTCGCCCAAAAAGTCGTTAGCCATTTGCACATCCCTCTGGGAGCTGCTGCTGTAGGTAAATTTTCTGATGGTGAAATCACTGTCGAAATTACTGAAAATGTGCGTGGTAAAGACGTGTTTATCGTACAGCCCACTTGTGCCCCTACGAATGATAACCTTATGGAAATCTTAGTAATGGCAGATGCTTTGCGTCGTGCAAGTGCTGGTCGTATTACTGCTGTAATTCCATACTTCGGTTATGCACGCCAAGACCGTCGTCCTCGTTCAACTCGTGTTCCAATTACTGCAAAAGTTGTAGCAGACATGCTCACCACTGTGGGTATTGACCGTGTTGTAATGATCGACTTGCATGCTGACCAAATCCAAGGTTTCTTTGATATTCCTGTAGATAACATCTACGGTACACCTGCTTTGCTTGCTGACTTACGTCAACAACAACATCATAACTTGATGGTGGTTTCACCTGACGTTGGTGGTGTAGTTCGTGCACGTGCTGTTGCAAAACAAATGGGTGATATCGACCTTGCAATCATTGATAAACGTCGTCAAAAAGCCAATGAATCACAAGTGATGCATTTGATTGGTGATGTACGTGATCGTGACTGTGTGATTGTTGATGACATGGTTGATACAGCTGGTACTTTGTGTAAAGCTGCCGATGCACTAAAAACTTTTGGTGCTCGTAAAGTGGTTGCTTATGCAACGCATCCTGTACTTTCAGGTAAAGCACTCGAAAATTTAAGCAAATCTGTAATTGATGAATTGGTTGTTACTGACACAATTCCACTTTCAGATGAAGCATTAAAACTTGGTAAGATTCGCCAAGTTTCAGTAGCAAGTATGGTTGCTGAAACAATTCGTCGTATTAACAACGAAGAATCTATTAGCGCAATGTTCGATTCTTATCTATAATAGCGCCAAATTTTCAAAGCCCTACTCTTTGGTAGGGCTTTATATCACTGGGCTGGTCGAAAGTTCAGTCAATTACACTCAATGAGGAAATGTCATCATGGCAAACTTCGTATTAAATGCAGTAGCACGTGAAGAAGCAGTTCAAGGGAAAGGTTCGAGCCGCCGCCTTCGTCTTCAAAATAAAGTTCCAGCAATCATCTATGGTGGTTCTGCTGAACCTGTAGCGGTTACTTTAGAACTTCGCGAGCTTGTTAAAGCTTTAGAAAATAACTCTTTCTTTGAAGAAGTTATTGATCTTAACATCGAAGGTAAAGTTGAAAGCGTTAAAATCCAAGCTTTACAACGTCACCCAGCTAAAAACACTCCAATGCACGCTGACTTTAAACGCGCATAAGTGTTAAATGGTGTAAATGAGTGAGTAAACTTTCACTGATTATTGGTTTGGGTAATCCAGGTTCTGAATATGCCCAAACCCGCCATAATGCAGGCTTTTGGTTCGTCGAACGCCTTGCAGAACAATATGGTATTACATTAAAAACTGATTCAAAATATAAAGGAATCAGTGGTCGTGGTAATATTGAAGGACAAGATGTTCGTTTACTATTGCCCACAACATTTATGAACCTTTCTGGTCAAAGTGTTGTTCCCTTTGCAAAATTCTACCAAATTAAACCAGAAGAAATTCTCATCGCTCATGATGAACTGGATATGAATCCGGGCGTCATTCGTTTAAAAACTGGCGGTGGACATGGTGGTCACAATGGTCTACGTGACATTGTTCCTCATATTGGTTCTAATTTTCATCGCTTACGTATTGGCATTGGTCATCCCGGCGCTAAAGAAAAAGTTTCAGGACATGTACTTGGTAAAGCACCAAGCAGTGAACAGACTTTAATGGATGATGCAATACACCATGCTTTAGGCAAAACAAAATTATTGGTTAATGGTGAGATTCAGCAAGCAATGAATCAAATCAATGCTTATAAAGCATAATTTAAACCTAAATTTTATGTTCTTTGTTCAACAATTTTTCTTGCCATGATTCATTTTTAAGAGCAAAATGCGCTTTCAAATGCATCCCCCCATTGAAAATTGTTGATTCAACACAAGATAACAATTGTAAGGGCTACTCTGGAGACGCAAATCATGCTATCTCGTTTATTAAAAGCAAAAATCCATCGTTGTGTTGTTACACAAGCAGAATTACATTATGAAGGTTCTTGTGCAATCGACGGTATTCTTTTGGATTTAGCTGGTATCCGTGAATATGAAGAAATTCATATGTGGAACGTGACTAATGGTAAGCGCTTTACAACCTATGCGATTCGTGGCGAAGAAGGTTCAGGCATCATTTCAGTCAATGGTGGCGCTGCACTTCAAGCTGATGTTGGTGATTTAATGATTATTGCCACATTTGGTGATTTTACCAATGCAGAAGCTGATGCGCATAAACCACGTCTTGTATATGCAAATCCAGACAATACAGTAAATCACACAGCAAACTGTATCCCTGTTCAAGTTGCATAATTGCACACAGATGATTCAAGACCCGCAATGTTGCGGGTTTTTTATGTCTATTATTTCACTTAATTATTTTCAATAACAGCTATTTACACCATTATCATTATAATACAGACTAATAATCCATGAGTTAACCTTATCATTCTCAATAATTTCACCACTTCTCTTTTTCAAAGTGACAGGAGATCCAATATTTAATATTTGTGTTTTATTTAAACAATATTGAAAATATCTACCTTCATCCTTTATTCTTCTCCAGCCATCAGAGACAAGTTGTTGTTGTATCCGTGTCATTTCTTCACTAGACAAATTATCTCGATGTATCCGTATTGAAGCAGATGCGTTGCCAGGCCTAATCAATGATGGAGTAAATTCTGGAGAATATTGGATAAAATACTTATTTTTAATTTCTCTAAAATTGATTATTTCTGGACTATTTGAATATGACTTATTCAAGCGACCTGAATAAAATGTAGATAAAACAAAAATAAATAGTATTAGAAAAATAATCATATGGGAAAATTTGATCTGGTTATTTTTCACAACGACTATCCATACATATTATGGCTATGAAAACCAATAAGACTAAATTCAAACTGACTTAATCCACCATTTATTCGAAGCACTTATTTCATGCATATTATTCAATGTTGCCTTAGCAAGTATCCGTTATAGTGAATAATTTGGACTTCAATTATTCAGTTCTTTCAGAACGAAATCCATCACGCCAGCGTTGTTTATTCTCACACTCTAAATCTTGTAAATGCTCTCCTCGTAAAGATGCAAGAATCGCATTGCCCTGCTGATCCACCTTAAACTCAGCATACTTTGCTTGCTGATAACATTCAGCTAAACCTTCTGCAAATAAAAAGCTATTAGATGCAGGATAAAGTGATCTATGTCGATTATCCGGGTTTTTCAAAATCAATTTTACAGTTTGCGCATCTTTAGGCTTTTCAAAATAAGTATGTGCCACCTTTTTATGTTGATCCAATTCAACATAAGCCGTAACCGAAGGCTTATTTTCAATCACTTGATCAAAATAATGCCCTGAAAAGATATGATTTTCATCACTATCACTTGGATCTACATTGTTCTGATCACCCTGATTTAGCTTTTGCGGTGCAAAGTAAAGTTGATAACTCAGCACCATATAATCACCTTGTATTAACGAACGTGGATCAACAGGTTGTAAGTGGACATATATACTCTGACTATTCTTCAGATGCTGTTCATTCTTAAAAATAATGCCTAGAAAAAGAACAATACAGATTAAAGCAAGACAAAGAGGAATGAATTTTTTCATCTATTTACTCCCTCTTTTGATTGGAATTTATGCAGCACCCAAGTCAGTATCAACAAAATTAATCCTGAGCTAAAAATACTTAGACTTTTAACAAGGAAGCTGACATTCAACGCGTAGTAAATAAACCATAGGGTTAACGCCAAAGTCACTAAAGCGAAACCATAGACAATCTTATCGTGCTGTGACAATGCCCATGAAAGTATGGCGATACAAATAAAAATTTCAAAATAACCATAAAATATCAGTACTGCAGCAAAAGCCAATAAAATCAATTGAGCAATCAAGCTAAATTGATTGCGAATCCTCAACACCATAAACAAAGCCAACCACAAAATAGGTAGCCCCAAGCTGAGAATAGGAAGGTATCTAATTTTCTCTAATTCATATTGTCCAAATAGTGTATAGAAACCCAAGGATGAAAGAATAATCAATAAATTCGCCAATGCTAAACTGCGTTGATATTGACTGGGTTGAATACGATGTACCCAAATCAGTACCAGATAAAATCCATAACTCAACAAGAGCAGAAATGAAAAATTATCAACAAAACGATGTAATCCAAGCAGAACGCTTAAATCCCAAATCAACGCAATACCTGATAAATACAAGGCAAATAGTTGAATTAAAATAAAGAACCAATGGCTGCGAATAAAATAACTAAGACACAGCATGGCAAATTGAATAAAGAAAATTGGAAAGAATTGATCTGTTAATTCAAACGTGTGGAAAATCACAGCATTTTGCCCTGCGACCCATATACAATAAGCAAACTGCCTTAAAAATAAAGCTTGTTTGCTTCTTAAAATAAAGGCAGCCAATACCACAAAAATGGCCCCCATGATCAAGGAAAAATTGCCCCAAAATGTCAGCATCAATGATGCCAATAAAACACCTGCAATCCATGCGCCCAATGCGATAGGAATATTGTTAAATTTGTTTTGTGGGATAAACTTAATCAATAAAAAAGTAATCAATGCAAACCAAGCGAAAACCACCAGTGCAATTGAAAATAATCCGAGCACTTCGGATTCACGAAATAGACTATTCATCCATTTGAAAATCACCAGCGTAAACGTAATCCCTAAACCTACTGCTGAAAGCACACTACATAACTGATCTCTTTTTCGATAAAAATAAGTTAATGCGACAGAAAGTAGAAAAAATGATGATATTAAATAAGCGATCTTAAGGTCTATCCATGTAAAAACCATGGCTGTGGCGAATGCTAAATTACTGTCACCATATAAAAATAACCCCATATGCCAAATTGAAAGAATGCCAAACCATAAGACAAAGAGATAACGCAGCTTTTGATAACAACGAAGACAAAAATAAAACTGAAATAATGAAAGGAGATTTAAGCTAAATAAAAATGTGACAGGATATTCGTCAGCCCAAAATGTTTGTTTAAAAAACAAAAATAAAGTGAGTTGGCTGACAATACAGAGCAATGTAAAAACACCAATATTCGGACGATACAACCACGGCAATAATAAAATAGACCAGATTAAAAATAGTAAATAACTATCTGCCCCTGTTTGATAAATTTGACCAATGACAGCCAAACTTAAACCAATCATCAAGCCACTTATTGTATGCAAACACTGGACTAAATAATCATGCTGAACAAAAAAAATACTGGCTACAGCACTGAGTAACAAGAATATTTGTGGAATTGCCAATTGAAAAAACTGAGGCAACATAAACCAATTTGCAGCAGTCAGATATAAAATACTGACTGCAATTAAAGCAAATCCTAAAACTTGTAAGTGTTTAACAAAGTCATCATTACGCCATGAATAGACATCTTGCTGAATCGTGATCAAGCTGAGTCTCCTTATTTTATGCTTTGCTATTTGTTGATCACTATGACCACAAATATTCTTTTAAATGTATAAGTTTAATTATTTTCTATAGCAACTATTGTTCTATCTATAGTACTGATCATTCTAAAAAAAAGCATCCATTTAGTAAAAAAGTGTCTATAATAAATGCACATCGCTTCAGGGCGGGGTGTAATTCCCCACCGGTGGTAAATTGGACGGATTTTCAATCCTGAGCCAACAGCCCACGAGCTTATCACGCTTAATCGTGATTCGCAGATTTGGTGAAATGCCAAAGCCGACGGTATAGTCCGGATGAAAGAAGACGACGTCACAGCTTAAAAATTTCAATATTCGCTATTGGAAAAGGTTTTGTAACGCCACTATTTCAAATGTCCTGAAATGTTCAACCGTATTTTAACTTTACGAGAGCGTTTCAATGTCTAGTTTAATTCAACCCGAAATTTTCTTTTCTGCACTATCCCCTGCAGACCAACGTATCGAACAAGCAATCGAAGATATGCGCCAAGGCAAACCTGTTTTGGTCATGGACGATTTTGATCGTGAAAATGAAGCAGATTTAATTGTTGCAGCAGAAACCCTCAATGTTGAAACCATGGCACGTATGATTCGTGATGGTTCTGGTATAGTCTGCTTAACCATTACCGATGATCTAGCAGATCACCTTGAACTCCCACCGATGGTTCAGGACAATTCAAGTCAATTTAAAACGGCTTTTACCATCACCATTGAAGCAGCACAAGGTGTAACAACAGGCGTTTCTGCAAAAGACCGTACCACTACTATTCATGCTGCAATTAAAACAGGTGCTGTCGCAAGCGATCTGAATCGCCCTGGTCATGTTTTTCCATTGCGTGGTCGTAATGGTGGTGTATTAACCCGTCGTGGACATACAGAAGGTTCTATTGATTTGGCACGTTTAGCTGGTTTAAAACCCGCTGGTGTATTATGCGAAGTGACCAATCCTGATGGAACAATGGCTTCAGGCATTCAAGTTTTAGCATATGCACAAACGCATCATTTAACGCTTATTACCATTGAAGAATTGGTTCAGTATCGTTTAAAACACAATGTCTAAGAAAATATTTTAAGTCATCACATTTAGACAGAGTAAAAAAGCCAGTTCAAATCTTTGGACTGGCTTTTTAATATTGATTAGGTATTCTTGGTTAAAGTGCGATGAAATGACAGCGCCAGTTTTTGTTTTAATTTTTTATAAGTGGCACTGATTAAAATTAAATAGCCAAAATATCAAGCTGATGAATAATAAATCATTGAAGAAATAAGTTTAAACATCTTCCAAATGTAAAATACTTTGACGAATACCGTCTGCACGTAACCATGCGAAATCATAACTTGCATTGGCCAATGCCAATACACGACGTTCAAACTCATCCCAAAGCGGTTTTACCTGTTTCGCTTGAATTCCCAAACCACTTTCTTCTGCGAGATGTTTATTTTTTTCACAAATTTTTAATGCGTGATACAACTTGCGCCCTTTGGAAGCAGAATCCATCACTCGTATACGTTTACCCAAAATAAAACCTTCAATATGTCTTAAATCGGCAAAAGGCAGCATCGGAATTAAAATTTGATCGAGCTGTGCATCCAGCCTCTTCCAAACGGCTAAACGTTGCGCTGAATCATATGTATTCCATTGGATCACTTCATGATTAAAACGACGGCAACCACGACAAACAGAATCACCAAATACCGTTGAACAACGACCAGCGCATGGCGTTAAGGTGGGTATCCGACGTTCGTTACTCAAAATTTACTCCTTACATCAACGATGTGACACACTTTTTCGGCACGAAATAATCATTTCACAATACTATATATGGTATATAAAATATTTTAAAGCACTATATTTAGTATAAAAACCCATATTTTTTTCAGGGAATAAAAAAACACTACAAAGACTAGGGTTTTCTCGCATATTCATGTAAATCACGCTAAAATATGCGCCTTAAATTTTATTCTATCTTAAATATTTGGAGTACTCCATGAACGCTACTGTAGAACAGCTTGCACCTGTAGAACAGCAAGCGACCTCTGGTTGGGTTGTTGCAGCACTTTATCAATTCAAAGAAGTTCAAGATCCTGCTGATCTTCAACAACGTCTTTTAGACTTGGTAAAAACCATCAATCTTTGCGGTACTCTCATTATTGCAGGTGAAGGAATTAACGGAACTGTTGCTGGCGATCGTCAAGCAATTGATGTCATTCATCAATTCTTATTGAATGAAGGCTTTAATAGTATGGAATATAAAGAATCACATAGTGATGAAAAGCCATTCCGTAAAATGAAGATTAAGCTAAAGAACGAAATCGTAACTTTAGGAGTAGAGGTGAAACCTCGTGATCTTGTTGGACATTATCTTGATCCAAAACAATGGAACGAACTGATTGCGCGTGATGACGTGATTTTGATTGATACACGTAATGATTATGAATATAAAGCGGGTACTTTTAAAGGCGCGATTGATCCTAAAACAGAAACCTTTCGTGAATTTCCAGAATACGTAAAAAAAGAACTTGAACAGCATAAAGATAAGAAAATTGCGATGTTCTGTACAGGCGGTATTCGTTGTGAAAAATCAACATCGCTACTGCTTCAAGAAGGTTTTAACGAGGTGTATCACCTTAAAGGCGGTATTTTAAAATACCTTGAAGAAACCCCTGCTGATGAAAGTATGTGGGAAGGTGAATGTTTCGTATTTGATGGTCGTACTGCGGTGACGCATGGTATGGAAGAAGGCGAAAATATTAAATGTCATGCATGTGGTTGGCCACTTGTTCCTGAAGAAGCTGATTTACCAAGTTATGAACATGGTGTTTCTTGCAAATATTGTATTGATAAAACATCTGAGAAACAAAAAGAAGGTTTCCGTATGCGTCAATCACAAATTACTGCTGCAAAACGCAAACGTCTTTAATCTTTATCAATTTTAAAATGCTTCACTCAACCGCAGCTTATTGACTGCGGTTTTTATTTGAATATTTTAACAACACAACAAATTCTCACTATATTTTGATAAATGAAAACCATACCATGTCCATAACGCCCTATTTTTATATATAAAATGACTGATTGGATTATTTCGATCATGGAGCAACTTGGTTACTTCGGTATAGCTCTTTTGATGTTTTTAGACAATGTTTTCCCGCCGATTCCCTCAGAAGTGATTATGCCATCAGCTGGGTTTGCTGCATCTAAAGGTCAATTATTATTATCGGGTGTAATTATCGCAGGAAGCTTCGGTTCACTGCTTGCTGCCGCGTTGTTGTATTGGGTGGGTCGAAAAATCCCAAATCAAAGCATTTTTAATTGGGTTGACCGCTACGGTAAATACCTTTTTATCAAATCTGAAGATGTCAAAAAAGCTTTAGATTGGTTTGAAAAATATGGACATCGCGTGGTTTTCTTTGGGCGAATGGTTCCCGCAGTTCGTTCTTTGATTAGTATCCCTGCAGGCATGAGTCATATGCCCTTTTGGAAATTTATGCTGTATAGCAGCGTAGGGACAATCATCTGGACCACTTTTCTTGCATGTGTTGGTTATTATTTTGGAAACAATATAGAACTCATGCAACAAATTTTTAGTCGTGTGGGCTATGTGATCATTGTCATTGTATTAATTTTAGTTGCTTATTTTTTCTATAAAAAATCAAAAGCACGCTAAAAATTATTGTGCACCCAGCATTCAGTTAAAACACACTATTTGTGTACATTGAGTCGAGCAGGCAAATTTGTGCTTGCTCGGCTGAGCTCTGTGTTCTTAACATTAGCTCTTAAGATTAGCTGTCTGACAAATAATCAACGAATTCTAAGAATAACCACAAAGACATTAGAGCTTTCATAAATCAAAATGATCATGCTGAATGAATCATATTGCTATTAAAAGTTCCTTCTCCCTTTGGAAAAGACTAAGACGAGAGCGGCTATATGTTGATTTATGGGTTTTAATAGGATTTATAAATAAGCCTATTGTTTATATTTTCTTATACTCCCCCGTTTCACCAATGCCGACCAATTGAAACACGATCACCATATATAAACAGCATAACTGTATAAAAATCACCCAATATTAATCAATACACCACAGCGATCGTAAAAAATCACCACACATTCGATGTGAGCAAAACTTCCGAGCGATTGAGAAATTTGAGTGAATTCAACGGCAAGCACTATACATTCCAAAAAATCATGCATTTCATCAAAATATTATCGCTTTAACCCAATACAAATATATGAAAAATATAAAAATAATTAAAACTGTGTAAAAAAGGATACATGAGTGAATGAAATGATTGCTGTGATCTTAATCACCTGCTTGGCAGTAATAAGTCCTGGCGCTGATTTTGCTATCGTGACACGAAACAGTTATTTATATGGTCGAAATATTGGATTAAGCACTGCTTTAGGTATTGCTTGCGGTGTTTGGATACATGTGGGTTATAGCCTACTTGGCCTGGGTTTTTTAAAAAATCATATGCCCTATCTTTTACAAACAATTCAATATATTGGCGCTGCTTATTTAATTTATCTTGGCTATAAAACATTCACGCAGGCAAAAATAAAACTGGATGAAATTGGTGTTGGTATCAGTAGTTGGCAAGCGTTTAAACATGGTTTTTTAACCAATAGTCTAAATCCCAAAACAACTTTATTTGTAATCAGTTTATTCGCTCAGTTGATGACTTCTACAGGAAATTCGACCATTCAGCTTTTTGCTTATGGCGCCTTTATTTCATTGAGTCATTTTGTTTGGTTTGGTCTGATTGCCTTATTTTGTGCACATCCCCGCATACGAAATAAAATTTTAGATCGCCAAATGGTGATCAATCGTGTGATTGGCCTTTTACTGTTTATTTTAGGTTGTAGCCTATTATTTGCACGGTTTTAACTATTGGCGTAAATCACCAACAAAAAAAAGCATGCCACTTTTCAGTGAGCATGCTTTTTTTATACGCGCAAATTAATTTGGTGTGTGGTACATCAAATAAATTTCATTTAGATTTTCAGGAATTTCTTCAGCAATCTCGTCCATTAACTGGCCGTTGCGGCGGAAAGATTCCATTTGAGGATCTTCATCATCAATACCACTGAACACCATCATTGGTAGTGTGAGATCAACAACTTGATCTTCATATTCTGGTGCAAACCAAGCTTCTTCATTCAGGAACATTGCATCGACAAAGCCAACACTCCAGTCGCCTAAGCTTGATTCAACATCAGCTTCTTCAATTTCAAAAGGAAATGTAATTCCTTCTTCATTGGCTAAGTTTTGACGAATCGCTTCAAGCCATGCTTTGATTTGTACAATGATTTCTGCTGGAACTTTCTTTTGATTATTATCAAATAGCTCATCAAGCCATTTATCAAAAGTAGGACCAACCGCAATTGCGCATAAGAAACCATGAGTCGCTGCGAAATCTAGACCAAATTCATTTTGGTCACCATCTAGATAATCACTCAGTAGGTCTAAATCTAAAGCACTCATTTTGTTTCCAGTAAATTTGTATCAGATTTAAGCATAGCATTTTCCCACGCCATGCCCAATGAATTTTTAATCTTCGTCATCAAAATCATCGTCATCATCAATGTCATAATCAAAATCTTTTAAATCTTTTTCTAAACGACGTTGAGCAAGTAAATCATCGATCAAACGTCGCTTTTCTAAAGATTCTTTGGCGCTAATTTTGCTTGATGACTCATCGAAACTAACATCATCATCACCGTAGTTATCATCTAGTTCAAAATCTGTAGAAGACACTAAAACTACCTCATAATGAAAAAAAGTGAATGGGTCTAGGCGCTATTTATCTGTCTTCAGAAAACTTGTCAAGTTTTTTCCGTTTTTTTTACATTTAAATGCGAATTTGGGCTTTTTTCGAGCCCTATTTTATGTAATGATATAATCCACCCTGCGTCTTACTATTTTATGACATTTTCTGAATAGAAATCGCACGGGATGATCTTGAAAATAACAATTTCACCCCCACCTATTTGATTGAATTTAAATTCTGAATATTTTATCGGACAGTTTTATGCTGATTTCTTCCGATGGAATATGCGAGCTATTCAAAGATATATTTTAACAGATTGTGCGATTACGCACGGTTTTTCATTGCCACAGATTCAACGAGAAGAGAGTAAAGATGAGCGAAATGCATTCCCCTACTTCCCAAGTAGCGGCTCTTATTAGCCGAGGCAAAGAACAAGGTTACTTAACCTACGCTGAGGTTAACGATCATCTCCCAGACTCGATCACCGAAAGCGAACAGATTGAAGACATTATCCAAATGCTTCAAGACGTTGGTATTCCAGTTCATGAACGTGCACCTGAAACTGACGATGCAATGTTCGAAGGGAATAGCGAAGCTGGCGATGAAGTTGCAGAAGAAGAAGCTGCTGCAGTACTTGCCTCTGTAGAAAATGAGCCAGGTCGTACCACTGACCCAGTACGTATGTATATGCGTGAAATGGGTACCGTTGAACTTTTAACACGTGAAGGCGAAATTAGTATTGCCAAACGTATTGAAGAAGGTATTCGTGACGTTTTACATTCAATTGCTTACTGGCCAAATGCCGTAGAAGTTGTTTTACAAGAATATAAAGATTATGAAACTGGCGAACGTCGCCTTGCCGATATTTTATCAGGCTATTTAGATCCTGAATCTGACGAAGTGATTCCAGAAGTTTTAGAAGACGAAGCTGAAGTTATCGTTGAAGAAGAAGATACTTCTGCAAAACCGACTAAAGAAGTGAAGTTGGATGATGAAGACGAAGAAGAAGAGTCTGAAAGTGATGACGATTCTGAAGGTGAATCTGGTCCAGATCCTGAAATTGCGAAAGCGCGTTTTGAAGAGCTAGAAGCAGTTTGGAACAGTGCAAAAGTCGCAATTGCGCAACACGGCCGTAACAGTACTCAAGGTACTGAGGCAATGGAAGCACTGGCAACTGTGTTTATGATGTTTAAATTTACACCGCGTTTATTTGACATCATTTCAGAAATGATTCGTGGCACGCACGAACAAATTCGTACCTCTGAACGTGAAGTGATGCGTTATGCAGTTCGTCGTGGTCGTATGGATCGTACACAATTCCGTACATCATTCCCAGGTCAAGAATCAAATCCTGCTTGGTTAGATGAACAAATTGCAAAAGCACCTGCTGAACTAAAAGGCTATTTAGAAAAAGTTCGTCCAGATGTATTGGCATTCCAACAAAAGATTGCTGATATTGAAAAAGACCTAGATCTAAACGTAAAAGAAATTAAAGACATTTCTAAACGTATGGCGATTGGTGAAGCCAAAGCTCGTCGTGCCAAGAAAGAAATGGTTGAAGCCAACTTACGTTTGGTAATTTCAATTGCGAAAAAATACACAAACCGTGGTTTACAATTCTTGGATTTAATTCAAGAAGGTAACATTGGTTTGATGAAAGCGGTAGACAAGTTTGAATACCGTCGTGGTTATAAGTTCTCGACCTATGCAACATGGTGGATTCGTCAGGCGATTACGCGTTCAATCGCGGACCAAGCACGTACGATTCGTATCCCTGTACATATGATCGAAACGATTAACAAGATCAACCGTGTATCCCGCCAATTACTTCAAGAAATGGGTCGTGAACCGACTCCTGAAGAATTAGGTGAACGTCTAGAAATGGACGAAGTTAAAGTGCGTAAGGTGCTTAAGATTGCTAAAGAGCCAATTTCTATGGAAACGCCAATCGGTGATGATGAAGATTCTCATCTTGGTGATTTCATTGAAGATAGCAACATCACTTCTCCAGTAGATGCTGCGACTTCAGAAGGCTTAAAAGAAGCAACACGTGAAGTACTTGAAAACTTAACTGAACGTGAAGCGAAAGTCTTAAAAATGCGTTTTGGTATCGACATGCCGACTGACCACACTTTGGAAGAAGTAGGTAAACAGTTTGATGTAACCCGTGAACGTATTCGTCAGATTGAAGCCAAAGCTTTACGTAAACTTCGTCATCCTTCTCGTTCAGAACATTTACGTTCGTTCCTTGAAAATGACTAAGTTGAATTTGTTCAATCTATGAATACTTTCGGGACTTGAAAATCAATCGAGTAACCCCATTAAGTATTTAAGAGAAACACAATGCCTGCACTTATGCAGGCATTGTTGATAAATTAGAGGTGAAAAAATGTTAGACCGCACTCCATCTCGCGAATTACAAGAAGATCTTTGGGTTTTTCCAATGGATTACCCAATTAAATTGATTGGTAATGCGGGTGAAGAATTACGTGGTGCTGTAGTTGAAATTTTGGTAAAACATTTCCCTGAATTTAATGAAGCGACACTTGTTGTACAACCATCACGTACTGGTAAATATCATTCGATTACGGCTCAATTACGTTTTGAAGAGCTTGAGCAAGTGCATGCCTTGTATGCTGACCTTGCTGCTTGCGAACATATTCGTACTGCCTTGTAATGCTGAAATGAATTAAAAACACGCCACAATGGCGTGTTTTTTTGCACCCTGATTTTATCGGGGGAATATGCCCTGCTGGCTTATTTGCAAATGATCAGCAATTGCTTTCACTTTTCCAAACTAAATTTCTTTATAATTAAAGCGATTTCTATATTTTAAGGGCACTTGTCTGTGAACGATGCTGTTCTAAAACCACATCTGATTATTCGTCAATATCAAGACTTAACACCTTATGCCGAGCGTTTTCAGGAAATGAAATCTTTTACTGAACAACGTGATGAAAACTCTCCAGATCAACTTTGGATCTTGCAACATCCTGACGTACTGACTCAGGGGCAAGCCGGCAAACCTGAACATATTTTAATGCACAGTGATATCCCTGTTGTTCAATCAGATCGTGGTGGACAAGTTACCTGGCATGGTCCTGGTCAAATGGTGATTTATTTCATGTTTGATTTAAATCGCTTGAAATGGAATGTGCGTACATTGGTCACTTATGCAGAGAACTTAATGATCAATCTGCTCAAGAAATATGATATCGATGCCTATGCCAAAGCTGATGCACCAGGTGTTTATGTCAACGAACGTAAAATTGGTTCACTGGGCTTTAAAATCCGCAGAGGACGTAGTTATCACGGGTTAGCATTAAATATTGATTGTAACTTAGATGGCTTCCATACCATTAACCCATGTGGTTATGCAGGTTTAGAAATGGTCCGTGTCAGCGATTTGATTAAAAACTACCCTGATTACGAGCAACTATCAAAAGATGTGATTGAGTATTTTCAACAGAGTGGTTACTTTAATGATATTGAAGTCATCGACAAAAAATCAAATGACCATGAAGTCATTCACAAATAAATCGCTTTATTTTTATCTGAAAACAAATTAGAGTAATTACTCTAAAACAAAAGTACAATTTTATATAAGGGACTAACGAGTGATTTCAAGTAAATCTATCAAACCCGCTTTAGAACAAGCCTATGTCAAACTCATGATGGATGTGATTGGCAGAGGTTTGGTCATGGCGAGTCAAGTTGATGATGAAATTAAACATGAAGTATCTGTACTCCCTGTTGGTTTTACATTATCAATGAAAGTTTTTCCAAACGGCGCTTCATTTATTGCCAGAGTCAATCAAAACAAGCAACTTGAATTGGTTAAATCTTTAGACGCTAAGCCTGATCTATCGATTATTTTCAAACATGTTCATCATGCTTTTTTAGTCTTTTCATTTCAGGAAAGTACAGCTCAAGCTTTTGCAAATGACCGTATGATCGCAGATGGAGATGTGGCACACGCCATCCGTTTAGTGCGTTGTCTGAATAAAATGGAAGCATTAATTTTACCTAAACTGGTTGCTGAACTCGCGGTAAAAGAATATCCATCAGAATTAAGCTTAAAAGAAAAATTAGCGGGCGCTGCAAATATCTATCTTAAAGTTGCCCAATCATATTTAAAAGGGAGTGCTTAACACATGGCTAAACCATATTACGAATTTTTCTGTCCTGTAAAAGTGATCGCTGGTCATGCTGCACTCGAACATATTCCTTTCGAACTTGCATCATTAGGCGCTAAACGCCCAATGATCATCACCGATAAAGGTGTGCGTGCCAATCACCTTTTAGCACCTATTGAAGCTGCATTTGAATCTACTGATATTGAAATTGGCATTATTTTCGATGATGTTCCACCTGATTCAAGCCTTGAAACAGTTCGTGCTGCAGCACAAGCGTATCGTGAAAATAACTGTGATGCGATTATTGCTGTGGGTGGTGGCTCGGTTATTGATACCTCTAAAACAGCCAATATTTTAGTCTCTGAGGGTGGCGATGATTTACTTAAGTATTCAGGTGCACACAACCTCCCTCGCCCACTTAAACCATTTTTTGTGATTCCTACCACGTCTGGTACAGGCTCAGAAGTGACCTTGGCTGCGGTCGTATCAGACAATCAAAAAAATGTGAAAATGGCATTTGCCTCAAATTACCTAATGCCACATGCGGCGATTCTCGATCCGCGTATGACCCAAACATTGCCACCACATCTGACAGCAATGACAGCGATGGATGCGATGACACATGCTGTAGAAGCCTATACCTGTATTGCAGCCAATCCAATTTCCGATGCGTATGCAACTGCTGCTATCAAAAAGATCAGTACAAGTTTATTTGATGTACTGGATCATCCTAGTGATGCAACTGGTCGCTTAGAACTTGCTCAAGCCTCAACAATGGCAGGCATTGCATTTTCTAACTCGATGGTTGGTATTGTGCATTCTCTTGGTCATGCTTTAGGTGCAGTAGCGCATTTGCCTCATGGCTTATGTATGAATCTCTTTCTTCCTTATGTTTTGGAATACAACAAGGAAGTGAATGGTGACAAGATTGCCGATCTATTATTGCCACTTGCTGGTGCTGATATTTACGCACAGACCCCTGCAAACCAGCGTGCGGATAAGGCCATAGAGACGTTAAATACTATGCGTGATCGTGTCTATCATTTGACGAAGCTTCCACGTACCTTGAGTGAAACAGGTAAAGTTACTCAAGCGCAGCTGGATGAAGTTGCCGAAAAAGCGCTCAATGACGGCTCAATTATTTTCAATCCGAAAGAAGCAACCTTTAAAGATTTAAAGTCAATCTTAGAAAAAGCTTGGTAATTGTCTAAAATTGCGACAATATAGAGGGAGCTATTGGCACTAAGTCTATGTTTGCAGTGATGTCATCCACAGATGAAATGTTGACAGCCCCCGATAGTAAATAGCCTGATGTTTATCTAAACATCGGGCTTTTATCTTGCAGAATGGGCAGTCACTTATTTTTTGATCAAGATGGCACGTTTTCTGCTAAAAAAGCCAACAAAGTTACTGACAAATGTGACCTTTTAGAGTAGATTGGCGCACTTTTGTTTTATTCTTAGGGGGGATCGTTCGTCTCAAACGATCCTTATAAATATGACTGATCCTTGATCAACGATTAAGAGGATAACGCCGTTGACAGATATCTCTGGGACTCAATCCACAGCAAAACTGAAAAAAAATCTTGTGCTGTGGCATATTATCATTATTGGTCTAGCGTATATTCAGCCACTTACCTTATTTGATACCTTTGGTTTAGTGTCCGACGGAAGCCATGGACATGTTCCAACTTCTTATATTTTTGCGCTCGTTGCCATTCTTCTGACCTCTATCAGTTATGGTCATATGATCAAGCGCTACCCTTCGTCAGGGTCTGCTTATACCTATGCGCAAAAATCGATTCACCCGAATGTCGGCTTTATGGTTGGCTGGTCTTCTTGGTTAGATTATTTATTATCTCCACTCGTCAACATTATTTTGGCTGATATTTACTTAAGAGCCTTATTCCCAGATGTGAATAACTGGATCTGGGTCATTGCACTGACGGCAATTATGACTGTGATCAACTTGTTTGGTTCACGTTTTGTTGCTCGATTTAACAGTACCATTGTTGTGGTGCAACTTGCGATCATCTTCTATTTTGTTTATGAAGTTTACTTACTATTAACTCAGGGTATTTACGCAGATGGCACCTTAAACCCAGATAAAGCTGAATTATGGTCACTTGCTCCATTCTGGAGTGAAATGACTGCAATTGGTGCGTTAATCGGTGGTGCAACGATTCTTTGTTTCTCTTTCACAGGGTTTGATGCGTTATCATCCCTTGCAGAAGAAACCAAAGATGCTGAAAAAACCTTACCAAAAGCAATTTTCTCTACAGCGTTGATCGCGGGTATTATCTTTATTTTTAGTACCTATTTTATTCAGTTATTTTTCCCAAGTAATGCCAATCTTTACTTTAATCCGCTGGATGAATCTCAACCTGTGATGCTTGAAGCACTTGGCAATGCAACCATTCTAACGGCAATTACAGGCATCGCATTTAAAAAGTTAGTGTTGTATTTTGCAGTCATTGCTGTACTGGCTTCTGGTATTTCTGCACACGCTGGGGTATCCCGTTTGATGTATGTAATGGGTCGTGATGGTGTCATTAACAAAAAGATTTTTGGTCATATTAGTCCAAAATTACATACCCCGACTTATAATATTTTGATTGTCGGTGTTGTTGCGTTATCAGCAGGTTTTCTTGACCTTGAACATATTGTCAACTTAATTAGCTTTGGTGCTTTAACTGCATTTAGTTTTGTGAATTTCTCCGTGATTTCACGTTACGCCTTACGCGATGGCAGAACAAAATCACTGAAAGAAATCATCAATTATGTGGTGATTCCATCTCTTGGTTTTGCCAGTGTATTCTTGATGTGGTTAGAAATTGATGAAATGGCATTAAAACTCGGGCTTGCATGGGCTGTATTAGGTGTTGCCTATTTAGCCTATAAAACTCGTGGTTTCCGCTACCCTGCACCACAACATAATGAACATGAATAATTGATTATTGCATATGTAATCAAATAAGAAAGGCGCTTTATGCGCCTTTCTTATTTTAGTCATATCAACTGCAATTATGCTGCAATAAATTTTTCCGTAATCGCTTTGATTCGATTTGCATATTGTTTTGCAGTCTCTAAATCACCGCTTGGAATCTCATCTGTACTGGCATCAGCAGGTGATTGAACCAATAAGCCGACAGAACCGCCTAAGCTGTTCACATCCTGACGTGTAGCGCTTTTAGTGTTTGATGGCGCCAAACCAAGACTGACCCAAATACCACCATGTTGTGAAGCCAAGGTGTGTAAAGAAATTAATGTCACTTGCTTATCGCCATTTAAACTTGCACTGTTGGTAAAACCACCGAAAACCTTGTCTGCCCATGCACGAGTAAACCAACGCTTAGAAGAGGCATCTGCAAATTTTTTAAATTGCCAAGGTACACCGCCCATGTAAGTTGGCGCACCAAATACGATTGCATCTGCGGTATCTAAAGTGTCCCAATCCTGATCTTGAATATTGCCCTCTTGATCCACTTCGATGAGCGTTGCCTGAATTTCATTGGCAAAAGTTTCTGCAATGACTTTGGTATGGCCATAACCTGAATGATAAACAACAGCGATTTTTGACATGATAAGTCCTCTGATCTAGATGATAGGTATATTAATGTTTGATATAACTTGGAGGGGTTGCAGTTAGATCTTGTTTGAGTTGTTGGGTAGATTCCCCAACCAACACTTCAAAGGCATTTTTTTGAATTCCATCAAATACGTGTTGCGCCACTGTATGTGGAGAAATTTTGGCAATATCGAGTGATTGAGTTAAATCCGTGTCGATAAAACCAACATGTACCCCCATCACATGAACATTGGCTTTTGCTAACCATTGCCGAGTTGAATTGGTAAATGACCATGCTGCTGCTTTAGAAATCGCATAACTGGCTAACATCGTACTAGGTTCCCAAGACACATCCGATAAAATATTGACGATATAACTTTCAGCTTGGCTTGCTAAAATTGGAGAGAATTGCTGAGTCGTATTGATCACACCATAAAGATTGGTGTCTAAAACCGTCCGTGTCACTGCTGCAATATTTGCGTCTACAGGACTCTCATTTAAGCGTGCAATACCTGCATTGTTGATTAATAGATTGACATCACCGCATTCCGCAACAGCTTTTTGAATAGATACGGGATCTGTAACATCTACAACAATCGGAATAATACCCTGTTGATTAAATTCTTGAAGATTACGCATTCCTGCATAAACTTTCTTGGCGCCACGTTGTATCGCTTGCTGGGCAAGCGCTAAACCTAGACCACGATTTGCACCCGTAATAAAAACGACCGCATCTGTTATTTTCATTAAAACCACGCTCATAAATATAAAACGGTCGATCAACGCTATCAATCAGCAGAAGTTGTATTGACCTGATTAATTTATGATATACTTTTGAAATCTAGTATCAATTAGTTACTACGTGGTAACTGGTCATTTCTTGGTTATAACTTTCCAAATTGAGGTATATATTGATGACTAATGCATTCAATTTTAATATTTTTCATCCAAATTGCCCGGCACGATCTTTTTTTGAAAAATTTGCAGATAAGTGGGTTTTGATGATTATTTATCGACTTCATCAGCACTCTCAACACTTCAATGAACTGAAAAAAAACTTAACTGGCATCTCACCTAAAGTACTTTCTCAGAAATTAAAAATTCTGGAAAGAGATGGATTTATCACCCGTACAATTCATGAGAACAATGTGATTCGTGTTGAATATGCATTAACCTCTCTAGGCTTTGAGTTTGCTCAAACTGCTTTATCATTTAAGCTCTGGGCTGAAGGCAATGTGCAACATGTCATTCGTGCTCAAAAACAATTTGATGCCATTCAAGCAAAAAATGAGCCAGCACTGTTGCAGGAAGCCTAAACCTCAATACTCTAAATATGACTTATACTCAGCTTGCGATGTTGTAAGCATGATATAAACTCAGCATCATTTGAATAAAACATAGCAAAGGGGAAAAAATAATGAAAATTCCACTGCTCTTTATCCTAGCAATCCTCAGCCATAGTGCTTTTGCGTCCTATGAAAATTCTTGTGATTTAGAGGTTAAACTTTTAGAAAACACCTCTACACGTACGCTATATATCAATAAAGATGGCTTAGGTGAAATTGAGGAAACAACACTCAACATAAAAGGTGTTGTAAAAAAAGCGCAAGCCACTGGCCGAGCAGATAGTGGTTGTCAACACTATATCGGCAAAGTCTTAGAAGAAAACTTAAGAGATTTCCCGAATCGCTCTGAATTTAAAAAAGGACAAAAAATTAAACTGAATATCTTAATCACAGATTATAAAGGTATACCGAAATCTGAAACGGCGACCTATTTAGGACCAGATAAATAATTAGTCAGCTCTGCTATGAAATCAATCCAATACATGCTGTGATCCTTTGCACAAAGACACTTTGATACAATTTAAGCAGCAAAGAGTCATTACTTTTGCATGAATCATCAATTCCAATGCTATAAGTACAATGTGCACTCAACTAAAAATTTTACCTAGTGCAATACACTTAACATCTTATAAATAAAACATGTTAAATGGAAAAAATAATGAAAATACTATTCCTCTTTATCCTAACCCTATACAGCCATCGTGCGTTTGCTTCTTATGAAAACTCTTGTGATTTGGTGGTGAAGCTTTTAGAGAATACGACTATAGAGACCTTAGCTGTTGCTAGAAGTGATGCACTCTCACACAGGGGTCATATCCATCTTATCTCTTTTAAAGGCCTTGTAAAAAAAGCACAGGTTTCTCATCGAGCTGATACAGGCTGTCAACACTATTTAGGAACGGTGTTAGAAGATAAGATCATCTCAGACATTCGCTACACAGCGAAGAAAGGACAAAAAATTAAAATAAATATTCGGATTAGGGATTTCAAAGGCAAATCCCAATCGGATGAAATCGTTTATTCAAGTCAAATTTCCTTGATCCGCCCAAAAAGCAATCATAAATGAATATGAATAAAAACCCATCTATACGATGGGTTGTGATTTTTATTTTAATTCTTTAAACCCTTGCTGACGCCATGCTTCATATAGAATTACTGCGGTGGCATTCGATAAGTTCAGACTACGTGAATTCGGTGCCATAGGTAAACGAATCCAATGCGCCTGAGGGAACATCATACGAACATCTTCTGGTAAACCACGTGTTTCTGGCCCCATCAATAAAGCTACAGGTCGATTTAAATTTGAGGTATGTGGTGTTTCAGTACCTTTGGTGGTTAAAGGATAAATCGCATCAAGATCAATCCCCTGCACCTTTAAATGTGCCAAACATTCAGCAAAGTTTTCCCAAACTTTCATATGTGCCCATTCATGATAATCCAATCCTGCACGGCGCAACTTCTTATCATCCAGTTCAAAACCTAAAGGTTTGACTAAATGTAATTGTGCACCTGTATTGGCACATAAACGAATGATATTCCCTGTATTTGCAGGAATTTCAGGCTCGTATAAAACAACATGAATCACGGGAGATCTCTACTTATCAGAATACAACCTAAGTCCTTTAAAAAAGACCATGTCTGTTTTTAAAGAAAAATTTAGGCAGATATTATTGCCACTGTAACTGTTCGCGTAAACTCACCACTTCACCAATAATGGTCAAAGTAGGTGCTTGAATATGGTTTTCTTCAACTTTTGATGCAATATCTGCCAAAGTTCCAACCACCACCTTTTGATCCGGGGTTGTCCCTTTGGAGATCAAAGCCACTGGCATATTTGGACGTTGACCATGTGATATTAGGTTTTCACAAATTTTTTCTAGTCCCACCAAGCCCATATATAAAACCAATGTTTGATTTTCATAAACCAGCTCATTCCAAGGTAACTCAGGTGAACCTTCTTTTAAATGTCCTGTCAAAAAACGAACGCTTTGTGCATAATCACGATGTGTAAGCGGAATCCCGGCATAAGCTGAGCACCCTGATGCAGCGGTAATACCTGGAACGACTTGAAATGTAACATTGGCTGCAAAAAGCTCTTGAATTTCTTCACCACCGCGACCAAAAATAAACGGATCACCACCTTTTAGACGACATACCCGTTTGCCTTCAGCGGCATATTTGACCAGTAGTGCATTAATCCCATCTTGTGGCACAGAATGATTTGAACGCGCTTTACCCACATAGATTTTTTCAGCATCACGGCGACACAATTCTAAAATCGCGGGGGACACTAAGCGATCATAAATCACCACATCCGCTTGCTGCATCAGTCTAAGTGCTTTTAAGGTTAATAGCTCTGGATCACCAGGCCCTGCACCAACCAAATAAACTTCACCTTTTGGTTTTTGCCATTTTGTTAAAGCTTGTCCAATTAGACGATCCGCCTCTATGAGGTTGTCATTAAACACCTGCTCTTTTAAAGGGCTGGCATATAAATCTTCCCAAAAGATTCGACGTTCATCAGGATTGCTAATCTGCTCTTTAACAGCTTTACGCCATTTTCCAGAAAAATCAGCAAGTTTACCCATTCCATGTGGAATAGACGCTTCAAGCTGAGTACGAATCTGGCGAGATAAAACAGGAGAGGCACCGTTGGTGGCAATTGAAACCACCAGTGGTGAACGATCAATGATCGCAGGCACCATAAAGCGACAATGTGGAGGATCATCAACACTGTTGACCAACACATTTAAATCTTCACAAGCTTCAAAAACAGCTTGATTGACAGCTTTATCATTGGTTGCAGCAATCACCAAACGATAGCTACTTAGGCTAATTTGAGGATCAAATTTATCGGCATGATATTGCCCATGCGTTGAATGGACAATATCTAAGAGGTTTTGCTCTATATCTGGTGCAACCACATGAATTACAGCACCTGCTTTTGCAAGTAATACTGCTTTGCGATAAGCAATATGCCCACCACCCACAATCAGACAAGGTTGCCCTTGTAGTTTTAATGAAATTGGGAAAATTTCCACAGTGTTCCTCAAAAGTTCAAATCTGATTGTACTAAGCAATATTTATGCACAAAACTGAACCAAATATCGAGTTTTCGACATTTAGTCGATAAATGTTGCACCAGCCATGTACGGGCGTAACACTTCTGGCACTTCAATAGAGCCATCGGCACGTTGGTAGTTTTCCATCACAGCCAATAAAGTACGACCTACAGCCAAACCAGAACCATTCAAGGTATGTACCAGCTCAGTTTTCTTTTGGTCTGCACGATAACGCGCCATCATACGGCGTGCTTGGAAATCGCCCATATTTGAACAAGAAGAAATCTCACGATATGTATCTTGGCTTGGTACCCAAACTTCTAAATCATAAGTTTTACACGCACCAAAGCCCATATCGCCACCACATAAAACGATTTTACGATATGGTAAACCCAAAGCTTGTAAGATCCCTTCCGCATGACCTGTCAATGCTTCCAAAGCATCCATTGAATCTTCAGGCTTTACGATTTGAACCATTTCAACTTTGTCGAATTGGTGTTGACGGATTAAACCACGAGTGTCGCGACCATAAGAACCTGCCTCACTACGGAAACATGGCGTATGCGCAGCATATTTCAACGGTAAACGGTCAGCATCGATGATTTCATTACGGACAAAGTTCGTCACTGGAACTTCTGCAGTTGGAATCAAATAGTATTCTTTTTCGCCTTGTAATTTAAACAAATCTTCTTCAAATTTAGGCAGTTGACCTGTACCACGCAATGATTCTGCATTGACAAGATAAGGTACATAAGCTTCGGTATAACCATTTTTCAAGGTATGGGTATCCAGCATAAATTGGGTCAATGCACGTTGTAAACGCGCCAATGGACCTTTCAATACACTGAAACGTGTGCCCGTTAACTTGGTTGCCGTTTCAAACTCCAACCCACCCATCATTTCGCCAAGGTCAGTATGGTCTTTGATTTCGAAATCAAATTGGCGCGGTGTGCCCCATTTTAATACTTCAACATTATCACTTTCATCTTTCCCTTCTGGCACAGACTCATGTGGCATGTTTGGGATCGAGAGTAGTTTTGCTTCTAATTCAGCTTGAAGTTCATTCAATTCAACTTCAGCAGCTTTAATTTCATCACCAATCGCACCCATACGTGCCATGATTTCTGAAGCATCGCCACCTGATTTTTTGATTTGACCAACTTGTTTCGCACCCGAATTACGCTCTGCCTGTAAGTTTTCAGTTCTCGACTGAATTTCTTTACGGCGAGCTTCTAGTGATGCCCATTCTTCAACGTTGAGTTGTACACCACGTTTGGCTAAGGCTAAGTTTACAGCCTCGATATTATTTCTGATTAATTTCGGGTCGATCATAGTCAATCTAAAGGGTAAGAAAAAAACTGACTATAGTGTAAGCTCTTCACTGTAAAAAATACAGTGACAGAGCATTAGACATACATGAATTGTATGATTTGAAGACAATTAAGGTGTAACAGGTTTTTCTACAGTCGCTTCGACTTGAGGTAGACTTGGTAAATACTCAGCTTTAATCAAATCTTTTGCCACTTGATACGGCAGTTTTAACTCAGGCATACCTTCTGCATAAGAGGTAAGTTCATACAATGGATAAACAAAAACCAGACCATTTACACCATAATAATAATTATCACTTAACTGCAATTTATCACGCGTAATATCTTTTTGAATCAACCAATTCGCATTAGCATCATAAAGCTGTTCAGCAACTTTTGCTTCGACGTTTGGTTTAAGAATATCAGTTAGGGCGAGGCGCTTTTGCGTGGTTAGATCGAATGTCACATATTCATTGTGATACATCCCATGAGCAGCACCTGCTGCATAGGTATAAGTCTGGATCACAAAAGTGGCTAAATTATTTTGTTGTGAAATAAAACGAACATAAATTGAATTTTGATTTAAACCTTTAGGTGAAGATTGCGCTTCACTTTCAGCTTGGGCATGATTTTGATCTTTCTCAAATGCGCCAGGTACATCTTTTTTAATACGATTTAGAAAATACTCATCTAGCCAAGGCACATTACTTTTAACAGTTTGCAAATCATATTGCGTACAACCATCTTCATCACAAAACTGTTTTTTTACCACATTGACACGTTCAACCTTGGCTTGAATCAGCGGTATTTCTGCGTGTTGAGTTGTGGTTGCAGCTTGTTCGGCTTGAGGTGCTGGCTTTTCTTGGCATGCGCTAACCATGAGCATACTGGATAAAAGAGATAAAAAAATCAGACCACTTTTAAAATTTACTTTCATTTCTATATCTTTAAAGCATATTTAGTAATAGCCCTATCATAAAACCAGAACCTTTAAATTAATATTCATTATTGTAATTATTCCTTATTTACACTGTAAATAAGCGCGTTATTATTTCAAAGATTTGCTTTCTGCTAACGTCTTCTTCCTGTTGATACGCGCATTTACCCGTCTTTTTTTTTGATAATTATGTTTTAAATAATCATTTCTTGTGTGTAAATGATACTTTTTTATAATTTTTAAAGTCATTAGATCAAAAACTAAATAACTTTGAATACCACTAACGACACCATACATCCAATCATCTGGGCCAGGACCAACACTGGGTTGAGCCAAAACCACAAATAAATCATTATCACTAAAAAATGTCAGCCCAAAAACATGAAACTGTAGTGAAGCACCACGTTCATTATGTTGGACAAAATACTTCCAAGCTTGTTTGATCATTTTCAATATCATTGCAGGACTCACAATTCCATCCAAATTATCTTCAAAATCACATCTTACTTCATCAATTTGTCCTTCAAATAAATCACTAGTTCCACCATAAATTAACACTTTCTTCTCTATGTCATAACAATAAGAAATTGTATTTAAAAGATACTTTTCATAATTATTGTGAACTGAAAATAAAGCTTTTAATATTTTTTTATTTGGGGTGACTTCTAAATATACATCGTAGTAACGACTAAGCTCAAAACGGGGTTCTCGTTTAGAGAAATCCTCATAGAGCTTGATTAAACACAAAAAAAGATCCGCAGTGATAAAAAAATTAGAGGCAGTCTCATGATGATATAAGGGATGTCTAAAATCTAAAGTCATAATTCAAACCTTAAGCTAAATCTACCCAATTACAATGAAAACCCAGTGGTATATGTACCCCTAAATCAATTTCAGATTGAGGCTGAATTTCCAATCCATTTACTTTTAAAATAACAGCTTTGGCTGCTTCTCCCTCTACATGATGCAAATAGGCCATCAAATAACCATGCCCTTCTGCACTGTGTTCATGCTCAGCCACAAAAGTGACCTCACCAATTGCCCACTGTATACCAAAATCATAACTCACAGATGTTTGCATTTCTAAATCATGAATATATAAACAATTGAACAATGTAGTTTCAGCAAAACCCAAAGTATATAAATAGCGATATGGGACCCCAGTAAAACGCGCATCAATTTTCGGAAATTCTTGAATCCGAGAGTCGAATACAGTTCTATGTAACGTTTGTAAGCTTAAATCAATGCGCCAACGTTCTAACTGAGCATGTTGCAATTCATAAGCTGCGTGTTGGGAATGTTCAAAATCGTCCTGATGTACCAAAACATCTAAAATAATTCTATTTTCATGATCACGAAAAGCATTTGCTGCATGAAAAACAAAACATGGTTCAAGCTCAATCCACTGAATCTGTTCAGCATTTGCATATTTAGGCAATATCCCAATGCGTGCTGGATGTTGTTTATTCCATTGATAGGGAACACTTGCGCCACGCAATAATCGAGTCATTGAAAAAGTCAGTGGAAAATCAAAAACCAAAACTTCTTGTTGTGTAATGAGACAATCATGAATCATGGGACCATGTTGTAATAAAATTTGCGTTACATGAATTAAATCGCCATATTGATCAATCACTTGGTAATAGGCATTTTTACGATCTAAGGCATCATAACTAATCGCATGTAAATGCCCTGTTTTAATATCTTTACGAGGATGTGCGGTAAACGGTAAATCAGCATCACTATTAAACAACTGATAACGTTCTGCATTTAACTCATCATCTAGGCTGATCGGAAACGCGCCAGCTTCAATCACCGCCCAAAGCTTTCCCGCATGCTTAAAAATATTGGTATTTACAACATCATGTGCACCACGGCGAAAGCCGCCTATTGCTGGTTGTTGTTTATATTGCTGCACCGTATCTGTGGCCAGCATACTGCTTTTAAAGCAGATTGCTTTACCCGCTTGTAATTTAAGCGCATGAATCATTCCATGACCAAGATACCACTCAAATAATGTAGGCTTTTCTGCCTTAATCGGATTTGAGCCAATTCTTAGCAATAAACCATTTAAATGTGGTGGGATAATTCCTGATATTTTTAAGGTGGTTGTGATAATTTCTTCAACTGGCTGGTAAAGCTTTTTGTGATAAAGATTGACTTCTTTATCACGACGATGCCGTCTTAAAAATCGCCCAATCATGCAGATTAACTTTTGTCTCAAAACATTCAAAAATGACTTTTGCGCAGTCATCTTTGGGTAATGTTTGAGTTTCAATTGTGTTTTGCGATACATACAGCATCTCAGTTTTTATATTCAAACCCTTGTTTGAGCATAGAATACTCTTGTATTGAAAGCTACCGTATTCCTTGAAAGACATCCATCCTTCGCCTGATCAACATGACTGAGTCTATTGCTGTGTTCTGTTTAATCGGCATAAAAAAGCAACCTTACGGTTGCTCTTCTATTCAATCAAAGTCATTTATTGATCAATAATGTCTGTGCCTTTAGGCGGCACAAAATTAAAGGTAGACGCAGGGATAGCGGCATTGACCTGTACATTGTTAAAACGCACAGTGGTTGTTTGACCTAAAGAATCTTGCAAGATCATTAAAGTCGGTGCATTTTTCGCCCCAAAACTGATCGTCAAACTTTGGAAAGCACCATCTTTTTGTTTTGGATACAAGGTATAGTAAGTTTTACCTGCATTAGGCTGAGTAATACGATAAGCCTTTTGAATTTGTTCTGTATTACCACTGAGGAGTAATGCTGGTGTATTGGCAACCTGCTCATCTAAACTTTGGCGTACAGCCTGCTGTAAGTCAGGATCATAAATCCACACTGTACGACCTGCGGTCACAATAGTCTGTTTTGCGGGCGTGGTGGTTTCCCAATAGAATTTACCAGGACGTTCAACCTTCATTGTACCTTTAAAGGTTTGATTCATATGCTGAGCGGTTAAACCCTTTTTCTGTGCAACTTTACCTGTTTGAGTCGCTTTTGTGGTTTGCTCAAAATTTGCAGTAAAGCTTTTTACACCACTGAGTTGTTTAACCAGATTGGCAGTTGCTTGTTGCTCCGAAGCAGCAGTTGCTGCAAAAACTGTTGTGCTCATTACAGGTGCAAACAGCGCTGCACTTATAGCCACTGCACCCATCGTTTTACGAAGCATATTCATATGTTCACCTTTTCTATGTCTGCACTTCAATTAAAATATTCAAATAATATTTGGCACAGAATGTAATTTATTAGATTGCTTATCTTAAACCAAATTGAGTCAGTAATAATTGAGAAAATAAGAAGTTTTGTATTGTTATTGGTGCAATATGTTGAAAATTATTCATCATGATGAAGATGATTTTTTGTTTAATGCTAAAAAAACTGATAAAAAAACCCGCAATAAAGCGGGCTTTTTTGCACTATTAAAGCTTACGCTTCAACAGATACATAGCGACGGCCAAATTGACCTTTCACTTCAAATTTGATTACGCCGTCAGCAGTAGCAAATAAAGTATGGTCACGACCCATACCAACATTTGTACCAGCGTGGAATTCTGTACCACGTTGACGAACGATAATGTTACCAGCAGTCACAGCTTGACCACCGTACATTTTAACACCTAACATTTTAGGATTCGAATCACGACCGTTTTTGGTCGAACCACCGGCTTTTTTAGTTGCCATGTCTATATACTCCTAGTGATTAACCTGCGATCGTAGTAATTTTCAACTCGGTAAACCATTGACGGTGACCTTGTTGTTTACGGTAGTGCTTACGACGACGCATTTTAACAATACGAATTTTGTCATGACGACCGTGACCAACCACTTCTGCAGTTACTTTTGCGCCAGCTACAACTGGAGCACCGATTTGAATGCTTTCGCCATTCACAACCATTAATACATCATCAAATGTAATAGTCGCGCCAGTTTCAGCTTTCAACAATTCTACTTTAAGGGTTTCACCCTCAACAACACGGTGCTGTTTACCACCGCTTTGGATTACTGCGTACATAATGTACTCCAACTTACCCGTGTCGTCGTGCCGATAAAGGAATATATCGATCTTAAGACGAACGCCACTGGGGGTTATTCAAGGGCAAAGATTTTAAGTGATAATGAATTAAACAACAAGTCATTTCCAGCAAATATTATCATTGTATAGAAAATAATCTACATAAAACGGTTTTTTTAAGATTTCCCCTTTGATAATATGAATTTTTTTTTAAGATACAGCTAAAATTGAAATAGATTTTTAAAACAAATCCGCTACTATGTAGCTCAAAAGAATGATCGATTGAATGTTCAATGCTTTATTCATCTTTGGACAAAGAAAGAACAAATCATTAAGATTCAGGCACGATGTCTGCTTGCAAAAGCAACATTCAGACATGTTAATTGTTACACTAGCAACTTATAACGCATTTGCATGAGGCTCCCACCCGATGACCATCGACTTTAAGCAAGATATTCTCGCTCCAGTTGCAACCGACTTTGCTGCAATGGACAAGTTTATTAATGAAGGGATTACCTCAAAAGTTGCTTTAGTGATGGCCGTCAGTAAACATGTTGTTGAAGCTGGCGGTAAACGCATGCGTCCAATCATGTGCCTACTTGCAGCGAAAGCATGTGGTGCAACAGATCTACAGATGGACCCTTATCGCAAACTGGCAGCAATCATTGAAATGCTGCATACCGCAACATTGGTACATGATGATGTTGTAGATGAATCTGGTTTACGTCGTGGCCGTCCAACTGCAAACGCAACTTGGAACAACCAAACTGCTGTGTTGGTGGGTGATTTTCTGATTTCTCGAGCTTTTGATCTTCTGGTTGATCTCGACAATATGATCTTGCTCAAAGACTTTTCGACTGGCACTTGTGAAATTGCCGAAGGTGAAGTGTTACAGCTTCAAGCACAGCATCAACCCGAAACGACTGAACAAACTTATTTAGATATTATTCACGGTAAAACTTCTCGTTTATTTGAACTTGCAACTGAAGGTGCTGCCATCATTGCAGAGAAACCTGAGTATCGTGAACCATTACGTTTATTTGCAGGTCATTTTGGCAATGCCTTTCAAATCATTGATGATATTTTAGACTATACCTCTGATGCTGAAACATTAGGTAAAAATATTGGTGATGATTTAATGGAAGGTAAACCCACTTTACCTTTAATCTCTGCCTTAGCAAATACTCAGGGTGAAGAGCACGAAATTATCCGTAAAAGTATCGCAACTGGTGGAACAAGCGATTTAGATCGTGTGATTGAAATTGTTCAGAGCTCAGGTGCTTTAGATTATTGTAGTCGCCGTGCCACAGAAGAAACTCAAGCTGCGATTCAGGCTTTGAACCAATTGCCTGAATCTGAGTATCGCCAGGCATTGTATAATTTAGCGCAACTTGCCTTACATCGAATTCAATAAAATTTAACAAGGCTTATGCATATACAATTTAATGATCTTTTCCTCCTTATGCAGGAACAACTCGACGGCATAAAAGTTGTTCCCAATCCTGATATATTAATTGAGTTAATCAATCGTATCAGACCCAGTGACAGCCACAATTTAGAAGAAAGTCAAAATAAATTTGATGCTTTAATTCAAGCACTGCTCACTACACCCAATGCATCTTCTGCATTTCAAGGTTATTTACTCAAGCTGGTCAATCACTATAAACAAGCAGGATTGTATGCAGATAGTGGGATTTTATCTTTAGACGGCTTTTGGAATCAGCTTGGGCAACGTATTGGCGCACATTTTCTACCTTTATTGACAGACGAATCAGATCTCAAAGATTTGGTTGGCAAAGTGTTTCACCAACGTAGTGATAAATATTGGCTGGAAAATATCAGTGAAAAGAAATGGGAACAATTGTTCCGATTACTCAATCAAGGTCATCGTTATAAAAACGATAAATTGGGAATTAAACGCGATATTGTCAAAGCCATTACTGTGCTTTCCTATCGAATCAGTGGTATTGGCTTATATCCTGAATTTATCAATGCCTACCCTGAGCTTCAAGAATATGAATCGCCATTTTTAGTTCAAAACCGTGAAATTGTTGAGTTTATAGAAGCATATAAAAAGCAACATCGCGATGAAGATGAATTTGCTGTGGGCATTCCTCCCGATGCAGACCAAGCGTTGGTCATGATTGAACAATGTCGTGATGTGGTACAGAAAATCCGTCGAGCAATTAAACGGATTGGGGTGAGCTTAAGCCTGACTTATTTACTCTCGCTACTAGAACAATGTATTGATCGAATTGAACTCTTACTCAATCTTCTGGTCGAAGATGATCAGATTCGTTATCAGCTCTGCGGTGAATTGCTCACGGACTTAGTCAATGCACACTATAGTGAAACCAGTGTGCGTGATTTACTTAAAACCAACAGTGAGTTAATCGCACTACAAGTCACTGAAAATGCCAGTAAGACAGGCGAACATTATGTAAGTACCGATAAGAAAGGTTTCTTTGGCATGTATAAAGCAGCTGCAGGTGCAGGTGCGATTATTGCAACCATGGCAACCCTGAAAATACTGACTGCACGTTTAGTCCTTGCACCCTTTTTGCATGCTTTTCTCTACAGTATGAATTATTCATTGGGTTTTATCCTGATCCATGTTTTGCACTTTACTGTAGCAACCAAACAACCGGCTATGACAGCGGCCGCACTTGCATCAACAGTTCAGCACCAAAAAGGTTCAAAAACAGCGCAAATTGCTGAACTTGCCGGACTGATTATTAATATTATTCGGACCCAGTTTATTGCAATTCTAGGAAATATTTCGATTGCGATTCCTACTGCCGCATTAATTACCTATCTATGGCAGCTGTCAATGCATGAACCACTTTTGACGCATGCTAAAGCCACAACCTTACTCGCCAGTCTAAATCCATTTACTTCATTGGCAATTCCTCATGCAGCAATTGCCGGTGTTTGTTTATTTTTATCAGGATTAATCGCTGGATATTTTGACAATATGTCAGTCTATCGAAAAGTCGGTCCCCGCTTAAAAGCCCACATAAAATTGAAAAAAATGATGGGACAAGCCAGACTGGACAAATTTGCAGATTATATAGAGCGAAACTTAGGCGCTTTAGCGGGTAATTTTATCTTTGGGATCATGCTTGGAAGTATGGGAACCATTGGTTTTATCTTAGGTTTACCTTTAGATATCCGCCATATTGCGTTTGCTGCTGCCAACTTTATTCAAGGCTTAATGACCATCAATGGTTCACCTGATATTGGCCTCATCATAGTGTCTTTCCTTGGGGTGTTGTGTATTGGTTTGACCAATTTATTTGTCAGCTTCACGCTCACCATTATTGTGGCACTCAGAGCAAGACAAGTTCGTTTTTCACAATGGAAACCATTGGCAAAACTTATATTTACCCATTTTTCTACCCGTCCGCTAGATTTCTTCTGGCCGCCAAAACAACCCTTACAACTTGAAGATGAGGCAAACTCACAAAGCAAACTAAATCACTAGGATTTTTGTTATTTTTTGTGCAAATTGTTAAATATTTCACAAAAAGAAATTAGTATAAATTACCTAAATTTACTCACTTGAAAAAAAGTGTACTGGCTAGTACACTTCGGTTGATTAAATAAACTTAACGTACGCAATTTATATACTCTAGGTTAACTTATGCCTTACGTATTGCTCCTTATTGGCTGTATAGGTTTACTTATTGGGAGTGTTGGTTTAAACATTAACCAGATACAACAGTTTGATTTTTCAAGCGTTGTATGGATGAGTTCACACCGTTTAGAGGTCTTAAATGGTCTAGCACTCACCCTATCCTATCTGGGCGGCTTACCGTCAATGATCGTGATTGCAGGGCTATGTAATTTATATTTCATACGTCTAAAACAATATGCAAATGTGCTGATGATTAGTATTGGACTGCTCGGTGCTGCGGCAATTGGTTGGATACTCAAATATCTGGTCAATCGTCCTAGACCCGATGAAATTTACCAAATGGTGCAAACCTATGGTGCTTCATTTCCTAGTGCTCACAGTATTTATGCAGCGATTGTATGCTGTTCGATTATGTTTATATTTCAAAAGCATCACCAAGTTAAATGGATTAGCTTGGGGGGCTTTTTATGGTTTCTAAGCATGGGGGGCTCTAGAATTTATCTAGGGGCACATTTCCCAACTGATGTACTCACTGGATGGGGTATAGGTGTCATATGGGCTGCAATTTTATGGCTCATACTGTCACGAGAAACGTTAAGACAGAACAAATTATTTTTAGATAAGAATCTAAACGAGGTGGAATAATGATGTCGGCAAAGCTTTGGGCTCCTGCCCTTACTGCTTGTGCTCTCGCAACAAGTATTGCACTTGTAGGCTGCAGCAAAGATCCTAAATCAGCACAACAAGCTGGTGGTGCTGCCCAAAAAATGCCGCCGACTGAAGTTGGTGTCATTGTTGCTCAGCCACAAAGCGTAGAACAAAGTGTTGAACTTTCTGGTCGTACTTCAGCGTATCAAATCTCTGATGTTCGCCCACAAACAAATGGCGTGATTTTAAAACGTTTGTTTACTGAAGGTAGTTTTGTTCGTGAAGGTCAACCTCTTTATGAGATTGACTCGAGTATCAATCGTGCAAACTTAGACAGTGCAAAAGCAGCTTTAGTACGTCAGCAAGCAAACTTAAATGCCTTGCAAGTTAAAGCAAATCGTTATCGTCAACTTGTCGGCATCAATGCTGTTTCTAAGCAAGAGTTTGATGATTTGCTTGCACAAATCAAACTTGCTGAAGCAGATATTGCAGCGTCAAATGCTGCTGTTAAAAATGCGCAAATTGACCTAGGTTATTCAACTGTTCGTTCACCTATTTCAGGTCAATCTGGTCGTTCTTCAGTCACTGCTGGTGCTTTAGTGACTGCAAACCAAGCCAATGCTTTGGTTACGATTCAGCAACTTGACCCAATTTATGTAGACATCAGCCAATCAAGTGCTGAGTTATTACGTCTACGTCAACAGTTAAGCCAAGGTAGTATTGATCGTAGCAACAACACCAAAGTTCGTTTAAAACTTGAAGATGGTAGCTACTACGGTGTGGAAGGAAACCTTGCATTTTCTGATGCTAGTGTAGATCCAAGCACAGGTTCTGTGACTTTACGTGCAGTCTTCTCAAATCCTAATCATTTATTATTGCCGGGTATGTTTGCCAATGCGCAGATCGTACAAGGCGTAATTCCAAATGCTTACTTAGTTCCACAAGCAGCAATTACACGCACACCAACTGGCCAAGCAATCGCGATGCTTGTAAATGCAAAAGGTGTAGTTGAAAGCCGTCCTGTAACAACTGTAGGTGTTCAAGGTAAAGATTGGATCGTCACTCAAGGCCTAAATACTGGCGATAAAGTGATTGTTGATGGTATTGCCAAAGTAAAACCAGAACAAGCTGTAGTTGCTAAACCTTATCAGCCTCAAGCGGCTGCACCACAAGCAGGTGCTAAACCAGGTACAGCAGCACAACCTGTTCAACAAAATAAATCCAGTGAACAAAAAGCTACTTCAAATGCATAAGGGGTAGACGAATATGGCTCAATTTTTTATTCATCGCCCCATTTTTGCGTGGGTGATTGCACTGGTAATTATGTTGGCGGGTATTCTGACGCTAACAAAAATGCCTGTTGCTCAGTATCCAACAATTGCTCCTCCTGTAGTGACAATTGCTGCAACTTATCCTGGTGCTTCTGCACAAACTGTTGAGAACACCGTAACTCAGATCATTGAACAACAAATGAATGGTCTAGATGGTTTACGTTATATCTCATCAAACAGTGCGGGTAATGGTCAGGCATCAATCAACCTGAATTTTGAACAAGGTATTGATCCGGACATTGCACAGGTTCAAGTACAGAACAAATTACAGTCAGCGACAGCACTTTTACCTGAAGATGTACAACGTCAAGGCGTAAAAGTGACCAAATCTGGCGCGAGCTTTATGCAAGTACTTGCATTTTATTCGCCAGATGGCAGCCTTTCTGGCGCTGACATTAAAGACTATGTAAACTCAAACATTTCTGAACCACTGAGTCGTGTTGCAGGCGTAGGTGAAATTCAAGTCTTTGGCGGTCAATATGCAATGCGTATCTGGCTAGACCCAGCTAAAATGACCAGTTTGCAAGTTACACCAAGTGATATTGCTGCTGCCATTCGTGCACAAAACTCACAAGTGGCTGTAGGTCAATTGGGTGGTGCTCCAGCTGTACAAGGTCAAATCCTGAATGCGACTGTCAATGCGCAAAGTATGTTGCAAACACCTGAACAATTTAAAAACATCTTCCTAAAAAACACGTCTTCTGGTGCTCAAGTTCGTTTGGGTGATGTTGCACGCGTAGAATTAGGTTCAGACAGTTATCAATTCGATTCTAAATTTAATGGTAACCCTGCGGGCGGTGTAGCAATTAAATTGGCAACAGGTGCAAATGCACTTGATACAGCCGCTGCTGTAGAAAAACGCTTAACTGAATTGCGTAAAAACTACCCTGAAGGCTTAAAAGATAAAATTGCTTATGACACCACACCGTTTATTAAGCTTTCAATTGAAAGTGTGGTACATACGTTAATTGAAGCAATCGTTCTTGTATTCTTCGTGATGTTCTTGTTCTTACAAAACTGGCGTGCAACGATTATCCCAACAATGGCAGTTCCTGTGGTTGTACTTGGGACATTTGCAGTTATTAATATTTTTGGCTTCTCGATCAATACCTTAACCATGTTCGCCATGGTACTGGCGATTGGTCTATTGGTCGATGATGCCATCGTTGTGGTTGAGAACGTCGAACGGGTAATGCAAGAAGAACATGCCGGTCCAGTTGAAGCCACTGAAAAATCGATGAAACAAATTTCAGGTGCTTTGGTCGGTATTACCAGTGTATTGACTGCTGTATTTGTGCCAATGGCATTCTTTGGTGGTACTACGGGGGTAATTTACCGTCAGTTCTCGATCACGCTCGTTACAGCAATGGTTTTGTCTTTAATCGTTGCTTTAACTTTTACCCCAGCTCTTTGTGCAACATTGTTAAAACAGCATGATCCAAACCAAGAACCAAGCAATAACATTTTTGCGCGTTTCTTCCGTTGGTTTAACCGCAGTTTTGAAAAAGTAGCAGAGAAATACCAAGGTGGTGTCAATCGTATGACCCATCATAAGATATTCTCTGGAGCGATCTATATTGCTGTGATTGTTGCCTTAGTTGGACTATACAAAATGCTCCCCTCTTCTTTCTTACCAGAAGAAGACCAAGGCGTAGTTATGACGTTGGTTCAGCTACCACCAAGTGCCAGCCTTGAACGAACAGATAAAGTCATCACAACCATGACCGATTACTTCTTAAATAAGGAAAAAGCACATGTAGATACTATTTTTACAGTTTCTGGTTTCTCATTTACAGGTGTCGGGCAAAATGCTGGTTTAGCTTTTATTAAATTGAAAGACTGGAGTGAACGTACCACACCTGAATCACAAATTGGCGCCATTATTCAACGCGGTATGGCACTGAATATGATTGTAAAAGATGCATCATACATCATGCCATTGCAATTACCTGCAATGCCTGAATTAGGTGTTTCCTCAGGTTTTGACATCCAATTGAAAGATGCCAGTGGTCAAGGTCACGATAAACTCATTGCTGCACGTAATGCTATTTTAGGTATGGCTTCTCAAGACAAACGTCTTGCAGGTGTTCGTCCAAATGGTCAAGAAGATACCCCTCAATATCAAATCAACATTGATCAAGCGCAAGCTGGTGCAATGGGAGTCAGTATTGCGGATATTAATTCGACCATGAGCATGGCGTGGGGTGGTTCTTATATCAATGACTTCGTTGATCGTGGTCGTGTGAAAAAAGTTTATGTTCAAGGCGAATCAAACGCTCGTATGATGCCTGAAGACTTAAACAAATGGTATGTACGTAACAATAGCGGCACCATGGTTCCATTCTCTGCGTTTGCAACAGGTCAATGGACCTATGGTTCACCTCGTCTCGAACGTTATAACGGTGTAGCTTCTGCGAACATTCAAGGTACACCAGCGCCGGGCGTAAGTTCGGGAGATGCGATGCTTGCCATGGAAGAAATTATTGGTAAGTTACCGTCTATGGGCTTAACAGGTTTCGACTATGAATGGACGGGTCTGTCTTTAGAAGAACGTGAATCTGGTAGTCAAACTGTTCCGCTTTTGATTCTTTCTTTGCTTATTGTATTCCTTTGCCTTTCAGCTTTATATGAAAGTTGGTCTATCCCTGTTTCAGTATTGCTAGTCGTACCTTTAGGTGTTATTGGTGCATTTACTTTAACCTGGTTGGGCATGGTCATCAAAGGTGATCCTAACTTATCATTTAACATCTACTTCCAAGTCGCGATCGTTGCAGTCATCGGTTTGTCTGCAAAAAATGCGATTTTGATTGTAGAGTTTGCAAAAGAGTTGCAAGAACAAGGTGAAGAATTGTTTGAAGCGACATTGCATGCTGCAAAAATGCGTTTACGTCCAATTATCATGACAACCTTAGCGTTCGGTTTCGGTGTATTGCCACTTGCTTTATCAAGCGGTGCTGGTGCCGGTAGCCAACACTCAGTCGGTTATGGTGTATTGGGTGGTGTAATTAGCTCAACACTTTTAGGTATCTTCTTTATTCCTGTGTTCTTCGTATGGATTCGTAGTATCTTTAAGTACAAACCTAAAAATCAAAATATTCAGGAGCATAAATCGTGATGCAAAAAGTATGGTCTATTTCAGGTCGTAGCATTGCGGTATCTGCACTTGCGCTTGCTTTGACAGCTTGTCAAAGCATGCGTGGCCCAGAACCCGTAGCTCAAGCGAACATACCAACAGGTTATATTCAAAATAACGGTGGTACATCTATTGCTGAACAAGGTTATAAAGAGTTTTTTGCAGATCAACGCTTACTTCAAGTGCTTGATCTTGCTTTAGCCAATAACCGTGATTTACGTACAGCAACATTGAACATTCAACGTGCTCAACAAGCCTATCAAATCACTGAAAACAATCAGCTACCAACGATTGGTGCAAGTGGTGGTCTGTTACGTCAAGATCAAGGCGTAGGTGCTCAAACACGTTATAATGTGGGTCTTGGTGTAACTGCTTATGAGTTAGACTTCTGGGGTCGGGTAAAAAGTTTAAAAGACAATGCGCTTGATACTTATTTATCGACTGCAAGTGCTCGTGATGCAACGCAAATCAGCTTAATTAGTCAAGTTGCTCAAGCTTGGTTAAATTATTCTTTTGCCAGTGCACAACTTAAGCTTGCTGACCAAACATTAAAAGCGCAGCTTGACTCTTATAACCTCAACAAAAAACGTTTCGATGTGGGTATCGACAGTGAAGTGCCTGTTCGTCAGGCTCAGATTTCTGTTGAAACTGCACGTAATGATGTTGCCAATTATAAGACTCAAATTGCACAAGCTCAGAACTTGCTAAATCTGCTTGTTGGACAGTCAGTTCCAGATAATTTATTGCCTACACAACGTGTAACGCGTATTACCTCGAATGCTGTGTTTGCATCTGGCTTACCAAGCGACTTGCTGAACAACCGTCCAGACGTCAAAGCAGCTGAATACCAACTTTCTGCTGCTGGTGCGAATATCGGTGCTGCGAAAGCGCGCTTATTCCCAACCATAAGTTTGACGGGTACTGCAGGTTATGCATCTACTGATTTAAGTGATTTATTTAAATCAGGTGCTTTCGTTTGGTCTTTAGGTCCTAGCCTTGATATTCCATTATGGGATTGGGGCACACGTAAAGCGAATATTAAGATTTCAGAAACAGATCAACAAATTGCGTTATCTGACTATGAAAAATCAGTTCAATCTGCTTTCCGTGAAGTCAATGATGCATTAGCGACTCGCCAAAATATTGGTGATCGTCTTTCTGCTCAAAAACGTTTAGTTGACGCGACCAATACCACTTATAAACTTTCAAATGCCCGCTTCCGTGCTGGTATTGATAGTTACTTAACCGTTTTAGATGCTCAACGTACTTCTTACTCTGCTGAACAAGGTTTATTGCTATTAGAGCAAGCGAACTTAAATAATCAGGTAGAAGTCTATAAAACCCTTGGTGGTGGTCTAAAAGCCAACACTGCGGATCAAATTGCACAACCGGCCTCTTCATCTGAATTGAAATATCATTCAAAAGATAAAAAAGTCAGTTAATCTCAGTTTGATGATCAAAGCTCACTTCGGTGGGCTTTTTTTATTGCTTTTTGCTGGATAATTTCCTATGTTTAAAGCAAGACATCATCAATGAATATTTAAAATGAAACTCAGTAATTTAGAAACTGTTCCAGCACATGTCATAAAGCAACAGCTTGATGTCGTTTATGGAAGTACCGTCCGTAGTAAACATGTTGGACGTGACTTTATGGCTGGTCTAAAAAATATTGTCGGTGGTGAACTCAAAGGCTATACCGAATTATTAGAAGAATCACGTCAAGAAGCCATGAATCGTATGATTGAAAAAGCACGTGTTTTAGGTGCCAATGCAATTGTCGGTATCCGTTTTTCTACGTCTAATATTGCGCAAGGTGCTTCAGAACTTTTTGTCTATGGTACTGCGGTCATTGTTGAACCGACCACAACACAACTTCCTGACCCATTTTCAAAATAGGCGAAACAGATGGATGGTTTAATTTTTAAAATTGGGCTCACACTGGTTCTGTTTTTTATTGGCTGGGGGTTTGGACATTTTATCGAACAAAAGCATTTAAAAGAATTGGCAGACAATGAACAACGGCTTGCTCATATTCGGATTGATACCAATAAGTTCCAAGTCTCTGAAAAGCATGGACAACTCATCAGTAGTAATGTGGTGATTTCACATGATTATTTTAAATATATTATCGCGCAAATTCAGAACTTCTTTGGTGGCCGTTTAACCACCTATGAGAGTGTCGTTGATCGTGCACGTCGAGAGGCAATTGTTAGATTAAAACAGGAAGCTGAAAATATTGGAGCAACGCATATCATGGGCTTACGCTTAAGTACCACAGAACTCGGTATGCAAGGCGGGATGGTTGAAGTGTTTGCCTACGGAACAGCAACTTAACCGCACTCCCCTTTGGTGAAAATAATCAATGTGGTTCTATCGTCAGGATACATAATCGCTGTTGGACTGTTTGATTTTGTATTCTGGGGATTTAAAGATCATATAATGTATTGACCACAACAAAAATCAAAGAATTTTAACTTCATGAACAGGTTAGACATCATGAAAGCTTTAGCACTTAAAATAAGTATCGGATTACTGTCTATGCTTCCATTCACGATAAATGCAGAATTGATTGTGTTGGCTTCGCCACAAAGTCAGGATAAGTATTATGCAGAAAAAATCGATGATATTTTTGATTTCCACGTCGATTATGCCAAAAAAATTATTCAAAATGGTGACAATGTGATGATCTTAACCGATCAACAACTTTACCCTGATTATGTCAAAGCACTGGGTAAACAACATGTCACCATCGCGCCTATGCAAGATATTTGGATGCGTGATTTTAGTAGTGCCAATCCCAATCAACCTATTCTTTTTCGTTATACCGCAGCAGGACAAGGCGGAACCAAAAAAGCCCAAGCCATCTCTGATGATGTTCAATCAGACTTTAAAGCCTATAGCCAAAAGGCTGGTTTAAAATTTACTCAGACCCAACTGCTCAATGATGGTGGTAATTGGGTTGAAGATGGTTATGGCAATGTTGTGTTAAGCACCAAGTTCTTAGCTGACAATCATTTAACCGAAGCCCAAGCAAGAGAACAACTGATCCGTTTGACAGGTGCTAAACATATTGCATTTATTGAAGCGGATGAACAAGGTGGTTTAGAACATGCGGATGGTGTTGTAAGCTTTATAGATCAGAATACGTTAGTGATTAACACCTATCCTGAAGATCCTGACTACGCCAAACAGTTAAAGATCGATTTAAAACGCGGTATTCCAGATATCAAAATTCATGAAATCACCACACCTTATGATGGTAGTGAAATTTATGATGAGAAATTTGGTTCAGCTTGTGGCTTATATACCAATATGCTGGTTACGCCTGAGCGTATTTATTTTCCGCAATTTGGTATTAAACAAGATGCACTGGCATTACAGCAAATTCGTCGTCTAACCAAACGAACTGTCATTCCAATTCACTCAGCACAAGTGTGCCATATGGGCGGTGGAGTACGCTGTATGTCATGGCAATTAAGGGGCAAAAATGCTGAATTATTATTAAACTACTTCAATAGAATACATTAAGCATTCGATTTTTACCCTTTCAAATATCCTGTTATTTTAAAAGCATTCATCTTTTAGCTCACTGCTATTTTTACTCGCGAACGAGAAGATGAATGTTTAATATTCAGCATTACTATCCAACTGCTTATATTGCCTATCGGTACTGATATTCATCTTTAAAACTTTTAGGAAATTGATATTTTTTCCCATCAAATTTTAAAACAAACCGTTGTTGCGATGAGTGATGATTAACTTCTTGGCAATCCTCGTTTATCACTTGCGTCTGGTAGCGTTTAATTTTGCTATTGACCAAAATATCCGTATATTTCTTGGTTTGGGTTGACTGCATGACTAAGGTAGAAGCGCGTTCTTCAATATCTGCATTACAATTCATATCTATTTCTGCCCGATTACGTGTCACAATCAAGCTGTCCAGAATTTGTTGTTTATTTTTAAGGTCATATAAATTTAAAAGTTGCATAGAAAAAGGAAAGGGCTGTGAGTGACCTGAGTAATTTAATCTTAGACCCAAAGCTCGATTTGAATCAGTGACTTTATAATTTGCTGTATCCAGCTCAATTGAATTTAAGCTAATTGCATCCGAAACCATGCGTTCTGCAACAGCATAGTGATAAATCACCTTTAAATTTTTTGGATTAAACTTAAATAAGTCTAAAGCATAATTCCCTTCTTCTGGGTGTCCTTTTACAGGAATCCATTGGGCATAGGCCATGATCATATTTGAATTATCAACAGGATCGAGTTTACAGTCGATTAAAGACTGTTCAAGCTTTACAATTTTAGCCTGCTTCAATATTTGCGCAACAACTTGAGTATCATCACAAATATTTGCATAAACGGCACTGATCAATATGAATTGTAGACTGATGGCTTTAAAAATTATTTTCATTAGATTTAACATCGTTTTTTGTGCTTATAAAGACGGAACATATTAAGAAAAAGCGCTTAGACAATGTATAAACGCCTTATCAATACAGGCAAAATTTATGAATTTTCAATCACTTTACTTTCATCTTGCGAATCATTTTATAAAGTGTCGATGGTGATAGACGAGAAACCAACACACCCAATTTTTCTTTACGCCCACCCACGACAATATATTCTTGACCCTTTAATAAAGCGGAAACTGTTTTCTGCGCAAAATCATCAGCTTCTAATCCATTTTCAATGGCTTCATCCTGATGTGCCTGTGCTTTTCCTGCACCATTTAAGGCATTGAAAGATACATTGGTTTTTACAAAACCAGGGAAAATAACAGAAACATTAACACCATCTTGTGCCACTTCTGCGCGTAAACTGTTTGCCCACATATGAATCGCTGCTTTTGCTGCAGAGTAAGATGCCCGATATTGCGTCCCCAATAAGCCCGCAACGCTAGAAATATACGCAATTCGCCCAGATTTTTGAGCTAAAAAGGTTGGTAAAACCAATTTGGTCAAAAACACTTGAGAGAAGTAATCAATTTCCATAATCGCACGTTCAGTTTGCATTGTGGTATCAGCAATCAGTGCCCTTTGGCTTAAACCCGCATTGTTGATCAACCAATCAATACGCCCTTTCTCATCTAAGACTTGTTCATATGCATGGCGTACTTGTGCTTCATCGGTAATATCCATTGCCACAGAAATATGATGATCTGGGTTAAGAAGACTTATACGAACTTTTTCAAGTTCTTCTAAACGTCTTGCACTTAAAACCACTTGTGCACCTTGTAAAGCACATTCAGCAGCCAAGGCTTTACCAATCCCTGAAGATGCGCCTGTAATCCAAACCACCTTTCCTTCTAAGCTTTCCATTTTATTATGCTCTTGAATATGGTGAATAAATATTAGACCACGTGACCCACCAAATCAATCAAGTGATTTGCTTTTAAAAACTAACCTTCAACTAAAAACTTTTTAAAATGTTCTGCATAATGTTGCGCCTTTTCTACATTGCGAGGATTGTATTCATCGCCAACTTTTTCTAAGCGTTTATAGCCAGTACTGGTGATCATATTAATCACACCATTTAAGGTTTTATCGACCACAAAGTTAAATTTTAACAAAGTCTTAGGGTCACGGATAAATTCTGATACACCGAGGTCAATAATTTTAACCAAATTTTTTAGTGTCACAGGCAAAGCACTGGTATCCCCTTGAATGACCTTTTGAATATTGCTGGTCGCTTCTTGCCCTAAGCTACGGTCTAATTGGTAATACATCACCACTTCAGTTGCATCTGAATCTTCAAACTTTTTAAGAATATGGTTTGCCACAGGCTTTAGACGATCATTACTAAAAAAGGAAATTGACCACGGCATATATTTTTTTAATGCCCCTTCAATCTGATCAAAAATCTGTTCAGCTTCTTTGAGCTTTTTCTTCCCTGTCGCATCTAGTGCATCATTTTTACGTTGTTCATCAAGTAAGGTTCCAAAAACCTGATCCAGCACTTGGCATGACATTTCCGTAAAGACATTACCTAATTGTTTTGCCAGATCTCTTTTTTCGCCATGATTCAAACTTTGGGTAATGCTTTTTAACTCTTGGTAAGTCTGCTGTTTAATCAATAAATCGATTTTATACTGCATTGTTATGTGTCCTTTTGTTGTTTTGTCCTATTCAATTTTGATCTTAGCAAAACTTGAAATATCTTGCATTGTCTTTAACTACTGCTATTTGTTGAATATCAATCACAAATACTCTCAACAAATCAAATATCTAAAACACGCATTTGTAAATATGACTCAGTTAAAACCCCACAATATCCAACATTTGTCATATTTAAGATCGATAAAAACAACAAATGCATCTTGTATTCTCATGTTTTGATTGCTGCATTTAATTCAAGATAAATATGCCATAACAGGAATCAACATTCCTAATGAATATTTGCTACAATGAATGCAATTTTTTACTTACTTTTGATCTGTTTTTACTATGACTGATTCAGCGCAAAATATTGCTACAACCTACGATCCTACCGAGATCGAGAAAAAATGGTACAAGACTTGGGAAGAGAAAGGTTATTTCCAACCGTCTCGTAAAGGTGATTCATTCTGTATCATGATTCCGCCACCGAACGTCACAGGTAGCTTGCACATGGGTCATGGTTTTAACAATGCCATCATGGATGCCTTGACACGTTACAACCGTATGTCTGGTAAAAATACTTTATGGCAACCGGGTACTGACCATGCGGGTATTGCAACGCAAATGGTGGTTGAGCGTCAATTGGCAGCTCAAGACATTAGTCGTCATGATTTAGGGCGTGAAAAGTTCATCGACAAAATTTGGGAATGGAAAGAACAATCTGGCGGCACAATTACCCGTCAAATTCGTCGTCTTGGCTCATCTGTAGATTGGTCACGTGAACGTTTCACCATGGATGATGGCCTTTCAAATGCTGTTAAAGAAGTATTTGTAAAACTGCATGAACAAGGTTTGATTTACCGTGGCAAACGCTTGGTAAACTGGGACCCTAAACTACAAACTGCACTTTCAGACCTAGAAGTTGAATCAGATAAAGAAGAACAAGGTTCATTGTGGCACTTCAAATACTTCTTTGAAGATAAGTCTCTACGTACTCAAGACGGTCACGATTATTTAGTGGTTGCAACAACCCGTCCAGAAACATTACTGGGTGATACTGCTGTTGCAGTTGCTCCAGATGACGAACGTTATGCACACCTTGTTGGTAAAAATATTATCCTGCCGATTACAGGTCGTGCGGTTGCGATTGTTAAAGATGAATATGTCGATAAAGAATTCGGTACAGGTTGTGTAAAAATCACCCCTGCACATGACTTCAATGATTATGAAGTGGGCAAACGTTGTGAACTCGCAATCATCAACATTTTCAACAAAAATGCCGAAGTTTTAGCTGATTTTGAGTTTATCGCAAAAGCTGGCGAAGCGATTTCTAAAACCATCCCAGCACCAGCTGATTATATTGGTTTAGAGCGCTTTGCTGCACGTAAAAAATTGGTTGCACAAGCTGAAGCTGAAGGTTGGTTAGACCAAATTCAACCCTATACGCTGAAACCACCACGTGGTGACCGTTCAGGTGTGATCATTGAACCATTATTGACCGACCAATGGTATGTCAAGATTGCGCCTCTTGCAGAGCCTGCAATCAAAGCAGTAAAAGACGGCGATATTAAGTTTGTGCCTGAACAATACAGCAATATGTATATGGCTTGGATGAACAACATTCAAGATTGGTGTATTTCTCGTCAATTGTGGTGGGGTCACCGTATCCCAGCTTGGTACGATGCAGAAGGCAACATTTATGTTGGTCGTTCTGAAGAAGAAGTTCGTGAAAAAAACAATATCGCCGCTGATATTGAATTAAACCAAGATGAAGATGTACTGGATACATGGTTCTCTTCAGGTCTTTGGACCTTCTCTACACTGGGTTGGACCGGTGATGAAGCAAAAGATAAAGAAAACTATTTCTTAAATACATTCCACCCAACGGATGTATTGGTTACTGGTTTTGACATCATTTTCTTCTGGGTTGCCCGAATGATCATGATGACCATGCACTTCATGAAAAATGAAGATGGCACACCGCAAGTTCCATTTAAAACTGTGTATGTACATGGTTTGGTTCGTGACGGTGAAGGTCAAAAAATGTCTAAATCTAAAGGTAACGTACTTGACCCATTAGATTTAATTGATGGTGTAGATCTTGAAACCTTAGTACAAAAACGTACTACTGGTTTAATGAACCCTAAAGATGCACCAAAGATTGAGAAATCTACGCGTAAAGAATTCCCTGAAGGTATTCAAGCTTACGGTACAGATGCGGTTCGTTTTACTTTCTGTGCACTTGCCAATACAGGTCGTGACATTAAGTTCGATATGAAACGTGTTGAAGGCTACCGTAACTTTGCCAACAAAATCTGGAACGCAACCCGTTTCGTGATGATGAACTGTGAACAACAGCCAATTGGTCAAGAAATCCGTCAAGATCTTTGGGAACTTCCTGAACAGTGGATTGTCAGCCGTTTACAAAAAGCGGAAGCTGCCGTTCAACAAGCGTTTGCAACCTACCGTTTAGATTTGGCTGCTCAAGCGATTTATGAGTTCATCTGGAATGAATACTGTGACTGGTATGTAGAACTGACCAAACCAGTACTGAATGATGAAAACGTATCGGCTGAGCGTAAAGCAGAAGTTCGTCGTGTCCTTCTTTCTGTAATGGAAGCATCTTTACGTCTTGCGCATCCAATCATGCCATTCTTAACTGAAGAAATTTGGCAGACCCTTGCACCAATGATTGGTATTGGTGGTGAAACCATCATGCTTGCGCCATACCCTGTTCCAAATCCTGAACGTATCAATGATCAGGCTGAAGCAGATATGCTTGGGCTACAAGGCTTGATTGGCGCTGTACGTAATATTCGTGGCGAAATGGGCTTAGGTAATGCACGTTTATTACCTGTATTGCTTCAAAACGCCACTGATGCTGAAAAAGCACAAATTGCACGTATTGAACCACTTTTTAAGGCTTTGGCTAAAGTTGAAAGCATTACCTTCTTAGCAGATGCTGAGCAACCGCCGTTGTCTTCATCTTCTGTCGTTGGTCATGTGTCTGTATTTGTTCCAATGAAAGGTTTGATTGATCCGAAAGCAGAACTTGCTCGTTTGCAAAAAGACTTAGACAAAGTTCAAAAACAGCATGACCAAATTGCTTCTAAACTTGCAAATGAGGGCTTTGTGGCTAAAGCACCTGCTGCTGTTGTTGAAGGTGAAAAAGTTAAACTTGCTGAATTTGTAGATCAGTTAGCCAAGATTAAAGCCAATATGGAACAGATTGCAGCGCTTTAAGCTAAGCTTGCAATTTTGCCTCTAAAGAAGGAAGCTTAATTAAGCTTCCTTCTTTTTTTGAGTAAAATAATTATGGTTATTCAAAAATTAAAACAACATTTCATCAATCAAAATATACGTATCAATCAACCGACTACATTGTTAGAAACGTTAAAATTTGAACAAAAATACGGAGTTAGACTTCCACAAATTTTTAAAGAATATTTTATTTTTTTCAATGGTACAGGTGAAGCCAATTTTGGTGATGAGGGCTATTCTTTCTTTTCTTTAGCTGAATTTAGACCTGTAAAAGATTTAAAAGGGATTGAAAACTTTCCTCATGCAAATTGTTTTGTATTCTCTGAATTCTTACTCTGGATGACTGCATATGCAGTAAAACTAGATGAATATGGCAATGAATTCGGCATTTATGAAATCTGTAATACGCATAATAAAGTTTGTAATAGTTTTGAAGAGTTTATTTTGCTCATAATGAAAGGTGATTTAGAAATATTCGATTGATGATGTTTTTCCGTACAGCATTCAACAATTTCATATCCATTTAACTTAAAGACCAGTTAGCAAAATAAAGCGAATTGATACACTCTAATTTTTCAAGAATTACCCTCACCCTAGCCCTCTCCCACGGGGAGAGGGGACTTCCATTACTAATTGAATAGTTATTTGATACACAATAGGTTTCTCTCCTTTCAGCAGAGGGTTAAAGAGAAGTAACTAAAAATGTGTGCATAAATTCCACAACCTCAATCTTCCCAAAAATGTGGCAGAGACACTCTTTGAGAGTTTAATAATTATTTGATACACAATGAAGCTCCCTCTCCTTTCAGGAGAGGGTTAGGGAGAGGCAACTAAAAATGTGTGCCTAACATTCCACAACCTCAATCTTCCCCAAAATGTGAAAAGAACACTCTTTGAGAATTTAATAGTTATTTGATACGCAATGGAGTTTCCTCTCCTTCCAGGAGAGGGTTAGGGAGAGGTGTCTTTCAATTCAATACAGATATTCCACAAATCTTCCAATACTACCTCACTCCGATTCAACACATCATCATTCCAATAACGAATAACTTTAAGCCCCAAAACCTCTAAAAACTGAGTTCTTCCATTATCATAAGCTACGCCCACATCTGTATTATGTTGACCACCATCCAACTCAACCACTAAGTCCAATTCATGACAGTAAAAATCAACAATATAAGGCTCAATCACATGTTGACGACGGAACTTTAAACTCATAAACCGTTGAGCTCGTAAAAATTGCCACATAAGATGTTCGGCATCTGTGGCATCGTGTCGCATAGATTTAGCGTATTCTAATAATTTGGGGTTTAGCTTCATTTTATTCTCCCTCTCCCTAACCCTCTCCCACGGGGAGAGGGGACTTCCATTACTAATTTTATCGTTATTTGATACACAATAGGTTTCTCTCTCCTTTCAACATAGGATTAAATAGAGAGGCAACTAAAATATTTGCATAAACTCCACCACCTCAATCTTTCCCAAAATGTGGAAGAAACACTCTTTGAGAATTTAATAGTTATTTGATACACAATGAAGTTACCTCTCCTTTCAGGAGAGGGTTAGCGAGAGGTCTGCTCTTTAAATATCATTGCAATAATGCATAACAGTAGAATCACTATTCCTTAAGCTGATCCAAAGCTGTCCCCTGTACAGGATTTCTTTTCCAATAATAAGGTTGGAAAAATCGAAGTAACAAACGCCATGGTGTCATCCAGACAATACGCGCATTGCTCTTCTTATTCTTGCTGATTCGTTGCGCCAAATAACCACACACTTGCTCAGGTGGGTCAATCACAAACATAAATAACCATTTCATTTTATGCCAGTTTTTAACTTCACCTTGTTGCCAAGAAGAAATCAATAAATCTGTTGCCACCATTCCGGGGCTGAGCGTTCCAATCAAAATATCACTATTCTTGGTTTCTTTATTTAAAGCATGATTCAGATAAGCAACTGCTCGTTTACTGGTTGCATAAGGAGTCATCCCCGCACTCCACTCGCCACGACTGCCCCAACCTTCCATATTAAAAATTTGCCCAAAACCTTGCTGCATCATTCCTTTTAAAGCCACTTGCGAACCCAACATTGTTCCAAGCACATTGGTTTTGATTACACTTTCTAAGTCTGAGCTAGCAATCTCGGTAAATGCCCTTGCTGCATTACAGGTACCAGCATTGTTAATCCAAACATTGACCTGACCAAACTTTAAAACTGTTTCTTCCCATAAATTGTGTAAATCTTCATATTGAGCCACATCACAAGCCACCCCATAAATTCGATTTGGTGCGTAGCGTTGCGTAAAGTCTGCAACAACTTGATTTAACTGCGCTGCATTTCGTGCCGAAATCATCACAGACCAACCTAACTTTAAAAAAGCTTCTGCCAAAGCAACACCAATTCCACGTGTACCTCCTGTAATCACGACAGATAAAGCTTGATCAGAATTTGATGTGTTCAAAATATTCCCCATTGTGGTGATGAATTAGTATGGACAGCAAACTGGCACGTGATAAAACACATGACTATATATCCAATTTAGGACATTGAGCATCAAAAAATCAATTTTTAAGATAGAATCTTCAACATTCAAAATTATTGAATGATTCATATTCTATGAAAAACAAAATTTTATTATGCATCACCCTTATTTTTCTCGTGGGATGTCATGAGAAACCCAGCACCTCATCAGAAAGCAAGCCAACCAAACAAGAAACGCCACAACATGTTCAAACCAAAGCAGAACCTATTGTGATTCCTGCTCAGCCAGAGCCAGACCACCTCGTCAATAATCCAACACAGCTCCCTCAAGGTTATTTAGTCGATACGACATATCTCAAAAAGCCATTACTCATCGATTTTGATGGAGATGGAAAACTAGATGCGTTCCAAGTCTTAAAGAATCCCAATAAAAAAGGCATGAAATATCTATTTGAATTCCGTATTTCGGACAGTGATAAAGTTTATTACTATCAAAATAATGAAGAAGATGATGATTTAAATATTTTTGCTAAGTTCGAAGTCGCACCTAAAACAAATATCTATGTCGATGAAGAATATCGCTTTGGAGAAAATGGCGATATTATTGCTAACGAACAGATTGACCCTAAATATTATTTAAAGTTTAAAGGTGATGGTGTTTCAGTCAATGTCCTCGAAGAAACCTGTGCTGCATCTGCCTTTTTCTTAACAGATGACAAAATTAAACGGATTTATCTTTGTTAAATCTATTTTTCATCCGCAAAAATTGCATTTGCACCAATGACTTTAGAAATCTTCACTTGGTCTTGCTTTAATAAAGCATAGATTTTTGCTTTAAGTGTTTCACTGGTAAAAGTCCCATTTAAATTCAGCAAAATGGGTTCATCACTCAATGAACCTTTGCCGTGATATTCTTGATTAATATCGTTGGTGGTTGCCTGATTGACCACCACAAAATGCCCCGCAATACCAGCCGCTTGACCACAAGCTAAACTTTGTGGTGACCAATCCCCTACTTTGATCTGAGGTTTTAAAGCATAACCTTTACTTGCTAATATTTTCTTCTGCTGTGCTGTTGCCATTGGAAAATTCAGTATCTTTTGCTGACCTTTCCAGTTTACCGCTAATTGACTGGATAAACATAATGCTCGAAAAGGACCCGCACTACCTGACTCTGCACCTTCGTTAGAATTATAACATTGTGAAATAACTTGAAAAGTTGCTTCTCCACACTGTAACAGTTTAGATTTATAGATTTTATATTGGTTGGATTGCGCACTCACTGATTCAGCAAATAGACAGAAACCAAAGAGCACTATTAAATACACTAAAAAATTGGAATATGTTTTAGACATCATCATTTTTATACACTTCATTGATCGTTTAATCGCAAATTGATTTTATATTAAACATTTATTTACAACTCATTAAATCACACAATAATACACCAACCATTTGAAATTTATAATGATATAAGTGAAATAGCCCTAAGATACGGCTTAAACCAGAAGATGAATACAATAGCATGACAACAAAAGCTTGATAAAAATACATATTTTTAAAATAATGTTAATTCAATCACAAAATAATCGATATGATGATGAAAAATATAATAATATTCAGCAGTGGTGTTCTATTACTATTTTTGGCCTCGCTTAATTATGCTGCGGCTCCGCAAGTGCCTGAGGAAACGGCAATACAAATTTTTAAAAGCGCAAAGTTTCAAAAAACCAATCTTGGCTGGGAAAGCCGCTGTAGCCTTGGCAATATCTCCTATTATGGTGACCTCAATAAAGATGGTCGTCCTGATGCCGTTATAGTCGATGGTGGTGTCGGTTGCTACGCAAACACAGGAATTGGATTTTATATTGTTACCCAACAGACCAATAAACAATGGGTGAGAATATTTAACAGTCATGGGACGCCTGAATTTCTATCTACTTTAGGAAAACATGGTTGGCCAGATATTGCCATCAATGACTCAACTAAATGCTTTGCTGTGTATAGATGGAACGGTCAAAAATTTCAAAGAAACCGTTTCGAATACAAAAATCAAGTTTGCAATCTGGGTGTTTCCAAAAATTGATCATTAAGTTATTTTTTAATTTTAGTTAAAACATTTTATCGGTTTATTTTTAGATTAAAATTTGACTGCCTGGGTTTAAGGTGAAACACAACAAATAAAAATCAATAATTATCAGTACCTTAAAAATAAACCAGAATATCTTATTGCATCAAGTTAGTGCATAAATTCCAATATAGTGCATACTTTTGCTTTATATCGAGTCTTAATAATATTTTGAAATTGTTGATCTATTTTTTCATACAGCCAAACGCTTCACGGATTCAAATCGTTGGTTATACTTGAACCAATTTGTGACAAATAGCACCAAAAAGAATCGTATATGCAAAACGTTGATCTACTCTTTCTCTTGCTTGGCGCAGTGCTTGTACTCGCTATGCATGCTGGCTTTGCTTTTTTAGAGCTGGGAACAGTTCGCCATAAAAATCAAGTCAATGCACTCAGTAAAATCATTACTGATTTTTCAATCTCAGCAATCGCCTACTTCTTTGTTGGTTATTATATTGCCTATGGACAACACTTTTTCCATACAGGCGCTACGCTTTCAACTGAGCATGGCTACAATTTGATGCGTTGTTTTTTCCTTTTGACCTTTGCTGCAGCAATTCCCGCCATTGTTTCTGGCGGCATTGCAGAACGTGCCAAAATGCGTTCTCAAGCTATTGCAACTTTATTTATAGTGGCACTGGTTTATCCTTTTTTTGAAGGGATCGCGTGGAATGGTAATCTCGGCCTGCAAAAGTGGTTAGCGGATACATTTGGTGCAAGCTTCCATGATTTTGCTGGCTCTGTTGTTGTCCATGCGATGGGTGGCTGGATTGCGCTTGCAGCAGTTTTACTACTCGGTGCACGTCATGGGCGCTATAAAAAAGATGGTCGCGTTAGTGCGCATCCACCCTCTTCTATTCCTTTCTTAGCGCTCGGTTCTTGGATCTTAATTGTTGGCTGGTTTGGCTTTAATGTCATGAGTGCTCAACGCTTAGATGCAATCTCAGGTTTAGTTGCAATGAACTCACTCATGGCAATGGTAGGCGGCACGCTTTCTGCAAATTTCTTTGGAAAAGAAGATCCTGGCTTTTTACATAATGGCCCCTTAGCAGGCTTAGTGGCAATCTGTGCAGGTTCTGATGTTGTTCACCCAATTGGCGCTTTATTTATTGGTATCTGTGCAGGTTTTCTGTTTGTTAAACTGTTCACATACACACAAAATAAACTCAAGATTGATGATGTACTTGGGGTTTGGCCATTACATGGTGTTTGTGGTGCATTTGGTGGTATTGCTGTGGGCATATTTGGTCAGCAGTGGTTGGGGGGAATCGGCGGAGTATCCTTGATGTCTCAGCTTATTGGTACCTCACTTGCCATTTTACTGGCCTTAGCAGGTGGGTTTGCCGTATACGGCATACTTAAAGCCACTATGGGTATTCGTTTAACACAAGAAGAAGAGTTTCGTGGTGCGGATTTATCCATTCATAAAATTTCTGCAAATTCTGAAGATGCAATGTTTTAATCATTTCTAATACCATGTTTTAATTTTATACATTTTTACGCTATAAAAAAGCGGCTTTTCAGCCGCTTTTTTATTGTATCGAAATGACAATAAAATAATTTTCGCAATACAATTTTAAAATATAATAGTTAGTCCTTAAAATAAATATTCAAAACATTGATCTTGAAATAATCATAGATATTTTAATTTTTATATTGCCACTTAATCATAATACTTCTCATTATTTAATAATTAAGTCTAATTTAAGGTTATTTTTTTCTAATAAGCGCAGATTAAAATGATTAAATTGAGTGACTCATCTCATGCCGTATTCCGACTCAAATAAATTTTTCCTAAAAAATAGTTTATTGCTTGGAATACTATTTTTAATACTGTTCTTTGTATTTCCTGTTGGTGGTGCAATCGATATGTATTTTATCCAACCTTGGATAGATAGTACTGGTCATTTCCCACTCAAAAACAATTGGTTTCTCATTGAAATTAATCACAAACTGCTTAAACATATTGTCATTGCCTTTTATATTGCGGTATTCATTTCATGGATTGCATCTTTTAAAGTTGCGAAATTAAAAGCGTATCAATGGCAATTGGGCTATTTATTTATTGTCAGTGTTTTATCCACTGCACTGATTGGCATTTTAAAATCCCACTCAGCCCATGCCTGCCCTTGGTCTATGACTGAGCAAACTGCTCTAGGCTATGTTTGGGATTTTTCTGCAAGCAATGGACGTTGCTTTCCTGGTGGCCATGCCAGCACAGGTTTTTCACTGCTTACAGGTTTTTTTGTATTTAGACGATCAAATTCTAAAGTTGCTTATTTTTTCTTAGTCTTAGGCCTAGCACTTGGTTTGATTACAGGTTGGGGGCAAATCATGCGTGGTGCACATTTTCTTAGCCATAACCTTTGGACAGGCTGGATTATTTTTACATTTAATGTAATTGTGTATCGTATCTTTTATAAAAAATTTAGCAGATAACGATCCTAAACTCTAAACGATATATTGCACAAAATTATTTTATTATAAATGCATCTCTAAAAATACATCAGATATTTAAAAACGAATTACTCATTATTCTCACTTATTTGATCGCTTATCTCTTTTCATTCCAATCTAAAAGCTAAATGAAGTGATGCATAGCTATATTTATCACTCAAAGAATTACATTTTTGTCATAATTTAAATATTAAATTATTAAATCAATCTTAATTTTTACAAATTATTATATTTTGTTTATACTTGAGCTAATTTAGTAATCTTATACGTGCAAAATATGAGTAATTTTTCTAAATTCCTCCGCAATTCACTTAAAATTCAAGACCAAAATATTCAGTCTTATCAATTAGATGATGGAAAAGTGTGGCTTAAAAAAGCCTCTGAACGCCATTCTGCTTGGATTTATGTCCCATTAAAATGGGTTGCACGTATACTGAATATTGAAGCGCTAACGCCTATTCCAAATTATGGTGGAAGTAAATCGATTTATTGTGAAGTTCATCGTCTGACAGAATTAAACTCATTAGGTATTCCAACGCCACAAATTTTAGCCAATTGTTCACAAGGACTATTGATTGAAGATGCTGCTGATCATGGTGAAGATGTTATGCAACTCGATCAAGCATTGGCACAAATGGAAGGAAATACGGCAAAAAAACTAGAGTTTTATCGTGAAGCAATCTTTGCAATTCAAGCTGTCCATCACAAAGACAGTTATTTGAGTGAAGCCTTTGCACGAAATATTTTAGTCAATAAGGACAAAGCATTTACTTTTATTGACTTTGAAACTGATCCTGGGGAAGTACTGGACTTAGAAACCTGTCAAATTAGAGATTGGTTATGTTTTATTTTCTCAACGTCATTCCGTTTTAATGATGATGAGCTTGCTCAAGCTTGCGATATTTTTATTGGAGAAATTTATCCAAGTAAATCAAAATACAACGAAATTTGCCGTATCGGAAATAAACTCAACTGGGTCGCAAACTTTAATTTGGGTAAACTTGGCAGTGATGGTCGTAGGATGCAAAAATGTTTAGAATTTTTCCAATATATGAAGAAAAATGAACCACTTCCATTAATGTAGAAATAGGATCATTTATTTTCCAATCATTTTACTTCTCAGTTTTGATATCACACTGAATCGGGATTTTGACCAAGACACTGAGTCCGCCCAACTCCTCACTACGGGATAAAGACAATTCACCACCTAAATGTTGAATGGCTTTATCCACGATTGACAATCCCAAACCACTGCCCACTTCCAAGTGATGATGTACACGATAAAAACGTTTTAAGACTTTATCGTACATCTCTGGTTCAATTCCTAAACCACTGTCCTCAATCAAAACATACGCAGAATCATGAATATCTTCAAATACCGAGATATTAATCATGCCTGAGACAGGGGTATATTTTATTGCGTTATCAATCAAATTAAAAATGATTGAATGAAGACTATGTTCTACACTTTTTAAAATCACTGTTTCATTACGAACAAAGCCAAGATCGATATCTTTTTCCATTGCGAGATTCATCAACTGTTCTACACAATTGAGTGCCACATCATTTAGCTTAAATTGAGTCACTTGAACTTCATGACTCAATGAGGAATCTTGCTTTGCCAAAGCAAGCAGTTGCGTGACCAAATGCTGCATCCGAGCCAAGCCTTTGCTTAAATTTTTTAGATTTTCCTCTTCAGGAAACTGACTCATCAAAATTTTCGTTTGTAGATTCAATGCGGTGATGGGTGTACGTAACTCATGTGCAGCGTCTGCCACAAATTGGCGCTGTTCTTGTTGAGCAACAGAAATTCGCTCAAACAAATGATTCATTTCATGGATCGTCGGCAGTAATTCTTCTGGATAGTGAGCATTTTGAATTGCCACCAATGAATTTGAATCACGTTTTGCCAGTTCGGATTTAAAGTCTTCAAGCGGTTTCAAACTGCGACGAATAATATAAACCAAGCCCAACAAAGCAAATGGAATGATCAGTAAATATGGAAGAAACATACTGCCTGCAAGCTCTAAAGCCAAATGCTCTCTGACTTTTTCTTGCTGGCTGATTTGAATCTGATAATTAGCTGTGGGTAAGATATAAGTAATCCAAGTGCCATGCGTTGTATCTTGGCTATAAAAACCAGCCTTTTGTTTAGGTTCAACAATGACATGATGTGGCGTATTTTGCGTTTGACTAGGATCAGCATATGCCCAAACATCTATAAATAAATCTTCTTCATGATAGCGTTTGTGTATATCAAAATGACTTTGAATGGGCCTTGGATTTAACTCCACCCGTTCGGCCAGATAAACCATTTGTGCATCTAAAATTTCGTTGATCTCTTCTAAAGAAATTTTATAAGCGGAAAAAACCAACACGCAACCAAGTAAAATACTAAAAATAGAGGTATAACGAATTAAACGCTTTCTTAAGGAAAATGCTGTTTCCATATCATTCCGCTTTTTGTGGTTGCCCCAAACGATAACCTAACCCACGAATTGTACGAATAATATCTTTACCCAATTTCGATCGGATATGATGCACATAGACTTCAATTGTATTACTGTTGATTTCACTATCAAAAGCATACAATTTATCTTCTAAATTAGATTTAGAAAATATTTTATTGGGATGGGTCATTAACGGAATAAGAATCGCCCATTCACGATTTGAAAGCTCCACCGTTTCACCTTTTAGTGTTGCAATATGCTGTTCAACATCTAAAACAATTTCACCATTTTTTAGCAGATTTGAAGCACTTCCAGTTACGTCTTTCGCTGTATCACCTGTACGACGTAATAACGCATGGATACGAGCCACCAATTCATCGAACTCATAAGGCTTAATCAAATAATCATCTGCACCTTGATTTAAGCCTTCAACACGATTCTGTAATTGATCACGTGCTGAAATAATCAGTACAGGTAAACTAGAACGTTGACGGATTTGCTTTAAGACCTGCATCCCATCCATCATGGGCAAGCCTAAATCAAGTAAGACCAAATCAAATTGTTTCTCAGAAATAAGCTTGAGGCCATCTAAACCATTATTCACCCATTCCACATCAAAGCCTTGATATTTCAATAATGTTTTAGATGATTCTGCAATCATAAAATCATCTTCTATCATCAAAATTTTGGTCATGGTTTATATCCTTTCAATCAGCTTTGTACAGCACACTGGTGCAACATATTATTTTTTTGATCTATGACTTGAGTCTGGACATTTAACAAACTCAAAAGACTTGGAAATAAATTATCTTGACTCAATGTTGCCTGTTTTTGTTGATTTAAACAATTGATTTGTTTTGCTGCTACAGATTTCCATGCATCTGAAAACCACATCACCATAGGTACATGGGTTTGTTGAGTAGGCGCAATCGCATAAGGTGCACCATGTAAATACATACCACGTTCACCTGTAGACTCACCATGGTCAGATAAATACCAAAAACCTGTGCGATAGTTTTCTTGCTGTTTTAAAGTTTCAATCAATTGATTTAGAATATGATCTGTATAGACAATCGAATTATCATAAGTATTAATCAATTCAGTCGATGAACAACCTTGTATCGCATTGGTTTCACAAGTCGGTTTGAATTTTTTAAAATCATTTGGTGCACGTTTATAATAAGCAGGTCCATGACTTCCCATTTGATGTAATACAATCAAATGTGCTTGCTTGTCATCTTTTGGCAATTGGCTTAAATACAGGTTTAAGCTGTCTACCAAAATACCATCTTGACATTCGCCACCTTGACACCATTTTTTCTCTAAATCTTGAGGGATAACAAATTTCTCAACACGATCACAAGTGCCCTTGCATCCTGAATTATTATCAATCCACGTCACCTTATAACCTGCACGTTGTGCAATATCCAGTAAACCTTCTCGATGACTGGCAAGTTGCTCATCATAATCTTTACGCGGCATACCTGAGAACATACAAGGCACTGAAACTGCAGTTGCTGTACCGCAAGAACTGACTTGAGAAAAATTAATTAAGCCCGCCTGCTTAGACAATTCAGGATTGGTATTCTTTGCATAACCATTTAAAGAAAAACTTTCCGCACGTGCGGTTTCACCGACCACCAAAACCATCAATTTAGGTTTATGCTGTAAAGCAACATCCTCGACTAAATGTGCATCTTCACCATAACGAATCAAAGGTAGATTTTTTTTCGGTGCTTTTTTATGAAAATAAGAAAGTGTTGAAGCCACTGCATTTTGCGGAGAAATCATGCCTTTTAAATCACGATGCTCACGAAATATAGCGGCATAATCCACATAGAAAACAAATAATAATGCAGCAATTACAGCGAAAGAGCCTGCAATATTTAGGCTTTTAAATAACAGTATTTTGCCAATTTTTTCTGGTTTAATTCTTACCCAAAGAATAATGATGATGGGTAAAACAACAAATCCCAGTGTCCAAATAAAAAATTGCAAAGAAAGTAAGTCTGACACTTCACTAGGATCTGTTTGTACCATATTTTGAATTTGATCAGGCGAAATCACCACGCCCAATGAATTGACAAAATAAGCACTAAATCCACCAATGAAGACCAAGACAATTGCAAAAAATTTTGCTGTCCATTTCCAGTCTAAAATTTGTAATAACAGATTATATAAAGCAACCAGCACAAAACCTGTCGCGATCAGAAACAGCTGTGCTTTAACCCCCTGATAAGGCGTTAGAGACTGGACTTTATTTAAAAAACTAAAATTCAGACACAAGCCTAACCACACTGCGACAATAAAATTAAAAGCAGTTAGGGAAATTGAGACTTCACGTCGTTTTATACGCTGTATTAAGTTAGACATTACTTTGGCAATACTCTTTTCAATAGTGTTAAGTTAAAAAATGAAGCTTAAACTGAACTTAAAAAGCACTTTCCCAAGCATATTGCGCCACTGATCCTATTTGTAATTACCTTAATATTTCTCATAATCTGAGAAATTTAAAATCAAATAAAAAAACTATAAAAAAAGTTAGTATTATTTTATAGCTTGTAGATTTTAATCCTGCTTAATCGATCCACAGCAATTTTTTGAGTTAATTATTGGGAACTGAAATTACTTTAAATCCAATAAATGGGATAATACACGAATTGATTTCTACACATTTAAAAATGACGAAAAAGTAATTTTTTATTTTCCACTCAATGTAAAACACATCAATATTTAATTAAAAAATAAAGGTAAAATCACATTAAATCAAAGATATTTATATATAAATTAAATTCCACCAACCACACAATTTATTTTATATTTTTATAATATATTATTGACTTAATGATGCCTAAGAAAAATTATTCAATCTATTTAATTCAATCAAAAAACGACTAATCATCGCATTGAATACTAAATACTTATTATCAAAATTTAAGTTCATAATATTATGAATAACGTATCTTTTTAATCCAATATATAATCGGGATGAGACAAAAAATACCAATCACCAAAATCAAACTTAAGTAATTTAAATATCCCAATTGATCGCCAATCATGCCGCTTAATGTATATAACAACCCACTGACTGTTGCCATAATAGAGACCTGAAAAGTGAAATCTGTACCTGCATGTTCTTGACGACTATATTGCATCACTAAAGTTAAGATTATGACTAAAAGCATTGCAGCAAAAAGATCTTCTAAAGCATTAATCAAATAAATTAACCACGGTGCTACAAAGTGCGATTGTTCATATTGAGCTGCTAACCACACGAACCCTGCTAAACTGATCAATTTCAAAATAGAAAACAGGATTAAAGCTTGGTGACGCTTTAGTTTTTTTAGCATTAAACTGGCCAAGCCTGCACCCAATAGTGCAGAAAATGCCCCCACCATAGTGATATAAATGCCGATTTGAGAAAGACTCAACTGTAGATCAACCAACAAAGGTTTGGTAATTGGACCTGTAAAGCCATCCGTTATTTTGATGGTACAAAGCACAAAGAACCATGCTCTTAGTTTTTTATTGACAAAGAAATAAGTTAAATAGGTTTTAAATTTCTTAATAAAGTGCTGTGCAACATCATCCTGTAAATGTGCTAAAGCAGTCTTTTTCAAGTGCTTAGGTTCTTGATAAAACCAAATAGGAATTGTATTTAAAGCCACAATTCCTGCCAAAATCAAAAACGTACTTTGCCAGCTTAACCAGTCCATTGCCCATAGGATTGCCCCGCCCCCAATAATAAATCCTAAACGAGAGCCAATGACTTGAATCATATTCCCAATATGTTGCTGATCCCCTTTTAAAATACTAACGGCTAAGCCATCCGTTGCAATATCTTGGGTTGCACCAATACAGTTCATACAGAGCAAAGCCATAAAAAACAATAATAAATAGATCGGTTCATTCAGGGATTGAATTGGTAAAAAAGATAAAATGGTCAGGATAGCAATGGTTAAAACTTGGGTTGGAATAATCCAACTTCGATAATGCCCTTTGGAACCATGTCCAAAACTGTCCACAAAAGGCGCCCATAAAATTTTAATTGCCCAAGGCGCCATGAGTAATCCAAAGCCGCCGATATGCGCCAAAGACACGCCTTGTGAGCGTAAAATCACTGGTAAGGCATGGGTCATAAAACCTACAGGTAAACCCTGCGCCCAATACAGTGAAAATAACAACAAATAAGTATGTCGCATGCAATCTAAACTCGAACGATGTCAATATAAATGGGCCTAACTTGATCTTGTGTGTATTGCTTTAATCTACAAATTTTGTAATATTTACATTTTGCAGATAGTCACTATTAAGCAAAAAACTAAAATCAATACAAGAGCAGTCATATAAAAATACAATGTCACAAAACTTTCCGATCATACCAGATCAAGTACCCCAACGTGGTACCAGCATCAGCCGTAATATCTTTAAAAACCTTTACTTAGTTCAAGGCTGGGGATTTGAGGGTGAATTTCCCAACTTACCTAAAGCCGTGGTATTTATTGCACCACACACCTCGAATTATGATGGTCTATATGCTTTCCTCGCCATGTTAGGTATTGGTGTTAAAGTCACAATTTTTGGAAAAGATAGCCTGTTTAAGCCACCACTCAAAGCACTTTTTGAGTGGATTGGTGTCATTCCCGTACAGCGTGATTCACCGCATGGACTCACCCAACAGATTGTTAAAGTTATACAACAACAAGATAAAATTTGGATTGCCATTGCACCTGAAGGTACACGAAAAAAAGCTGAAAAAATTAAAAGTGGTTTTTATCACATTGCAATGGGTGCCAATATCCCGATTGCAATTTTTTCACTCGATTACGAGAAAAAGCGAATTCACTGTTTAGGTACATTACAACCCACAGGAGATTATGAGCAAGATTTAGCAGAAATTTTATCGCGTTTTAAAGGTAACTTTTCACCTAAACGACCTAAATTATTATCGATTCCTTTACAAAAACTATTGAAAAATGGCTAGAAAAAATAGAGACAATCTGTTCAGATGTGCAACATATATTTTGATCAAAAGTAATACCCCATGCGTTTTAAACAACTTGGTTTTATAGGCTTATTGGGTCTAGCCCTTGTTGGCTGTGACAAAACAACCAAAACTCCAACTCAGACCACTGCGATTAAAGCACGTGAGCCTGTTATTGCCATTGCTTTAGGTGGCGGTGGTGCAAAAGGTTTCGCCCATATTGGTGTGCTCAAGGTTTTAGAATCTCATGGGATCAAACCTAAAATTGTGACTGGAACCAGTGCAGGAAGTTTTGTCGGCAGTATCTATGCCAGTGGTAAAACACCTTATCAAATGCAGCAGATCGCACAGCAATTGAAAGAATCTGATTTGCGTGATTTGACTTTAAATAGCCAAGGTATTGTTCTTGGTCAAAAACTACAAGATTATGTCAATCGCAATGTTGCGAATAAACCGATTGAGCAATTTCCAATCCGTTTTGCAGCAGTTGCCACTCGTTTAGACAATGGTAAAAAAGCAGAATTTATTAAAGGTAATGCAGGGCAAGCAGTTCGCGCTTCTTGCAGTATCCCCAATGTTTTTGTGCCGGCAACCATTGGTAATACAAAATATGTTGATGGCGGTTTAGTTAGCCCAATTCCGGTTCAGACTGCACGTGATATGGGTGCAGATATCGTAATTGCGGTCGATATTTCTGCACGTCCAAGTGGTAGCCAACCTATGAATATGTGGGGCTTATTGGACCAAACCATTAACATCATGGGGCAACAAAGTATTAACAATGAGTTGGCTCAGGCTAATATCGTGATTCAACCTAAAGTTGGACACTTAGGTACGCTTGATCTTAAGTCCAGTAACCAAGCAATTTTAGAAGGTGAAAAAGCAGCCCAAGGCAAAATCATCGCCATTCAAACTGCAATCACTAACTTTAAAAAATCACCTGCTGCTTTAAAACCTGCGCCTCGGGCAAAATTCTAATATCGCAATAGCGTTCAGATAATCAATCATAATTGAAAACAAGAATAATCACGTTTTTATATGCAGCACTAAAATGATCTGCTACATTGATATAGATGATCCGTCATCTATATCAATGATAATCACTAGAGTAGATGTATGAACTTTATTTTTGAACCGTGGCATTGGTTTGTACTTGGCATATTGCTGATCCTATCCGAACTTGTATTACCAGCGTTTGCTGCTTTATGGTTTGGTATTGCTGCAGTTGTGGTCAGTATTTTGTTGTGGTTATTCCCAAGTATGAGTTTCACCCTGCAAGTCGTATGCTGGATTATCTTATCCATCATTTGCACTGTGGCTTGGTTTAAATTCATTAAACCTCTATCTGTAGATAAAACCAAAGCTGGGCTTTCTCGTGAAGCAACCATTGGTCAAACGGGTATGGTCATTCAAACTGGGCTTAGCCATGATCAAATTCGTGTTCGTTTTCCAATGCCTGTTTTGGGTTCTGATGAATGGAATTGCCGTACTTTATCGCCTGTACAAGTAGGTGACCGTGTACGAGTAACTGATATTTTAGGTAATGATTTAGTGGTAAAACTACATTCATCATCTTAATAATGAAGAATAAAGAGGAAAATTAAATGGGTTTTGGTTCTATTGTTGTTTTAGTCTTATTTCTATTTGTCGCTGTGACCATTTTCAAAGGCGTGCGTATTGTTCCTCAGGGTTATAAATGGATCGTACAACGCTTAGGTAAATATCACACCACACTTAGTCCGGGTTTAAACTTCGTCATTCCGTATGTGGATGAAGTGGCTTACAAAGTCACCACCAAAGATATTGTTCTAGATATCCCATCACAAGAAGTCATCACCCGTGATAACGCGGTATTAGTAATGAATGCTGTGGCTTATATCAATTTAACCACACCAGAAAAAGCCGTGTATGGTATTGAAAACTACACTTGGGCAATTCAAAACTTGGTGCAAACTTCACTCCGTTCAATCGTTGGTGAAATGGATCTAGATGATGCATTGTCATCACGTGATCATATCAAAGCAAAATTAAAAGCAGCGATCTCTGATGATATCTCAGACTGGGGTATCACACTAAAAACTGTGGAAATTCAAGATATTCAACCATCGCACACGATGCAATCAGCGATGGAAGCCCAAGCTGCTGCAGAACGTCAACGTCGTGCAACAGTGACCAAGGCAGATGGTGAAAAACAAGCGGCGATTTTAGAAGCAGATGGACGTTTAGAGGCCTCTCGTCGTGATGCTGAAGCTCAGGTTGTATTGGCTGAATCTTCACAGCGTGCTATTGAAATGGTGACTTCTGCTGTAGGTGATAAAGAAATTCCTGTTGCTTACTTACTCGGTGAGCAATATGTCAAAGCAATGCAAGACATGGCCAAATCGAATAATGCCAAAACTGTTGTACTCCCAGCAGATATTATGAACACCATCCGTGGTGTGATGGGTAGAAATTAATTTAGCAACTTAAAATTCATTCAAAAAATAGGCAACCCATCGGTTGCCTATTTTTTATCGTAAAAAATGTCGCTTAAGTTTTAAGGTTGAACAATTGATCCATATTTTTTCGTTATCTATAGTTAAATTTCGCGTTACTTAAAATCCTCTCTTTGCATCTGCATTCGAGATTTAAAGATCGATATTAAAATGAAATTACATAAAATACAGATAGATGAAGACTTTGAAGATGATGGGCTTTGCTCTATTACGTTTTGGTTCGAGGATGCCCCGAGATATATAACCCTATGTCGGGATGAACTAGAGTGTCCAAGCAGTATTTACATTGAGTATACTGATCAAATATATGGATTTGAAACCAGAGACATCGAATATTCATTTGAGAACGGACGATTAACCCTAAAGCTGTTGGTTAATTCGTTCAGATGGAATAATTCCAGTGATGTTGAAATTTATATCCCTGAGGCAGAAATTGACTCAGTGACATCCATCATGGAAAAAATATTTGATCTCAATTAAATTAGCTTTTTCTTGCCAACAAAAATTGCGAAATTTGATTCAACTCCTGTGCATCCTCGCCAAAATACGCTAAAGCTTTAAATGCCTGGTCATGTAATTGTTGCGCATAAATTTTGGCATTTTCTAAGCCCATTAAGGCAGGATAGGTCGACTTATCTACTTGTTGATCTTTGCCCGCAGTTTTGCCCAAAGATTCAGTGTCAGACACCACATCTAAAATATCATCTTGTACTTGAAATGCTAAACCAATCGCTTGACCATATTGACGCAATTGTGGAATGGCTTGATCTGTACCGGCAAAAATTGTCACGGCAGACAGCATAATTGCAGCTTGGATTAAAGCCCCTGTTTTATTGCGATGGATATTTTCTAACTGTGCTTGATCAACATGTTTGCCTTCAGCCTGTAAATCCAAAACCTGACCACATACCATTTTTGAACTTGCTGTGGCTAAGATTTGCATTTGTTTAAGAATAATGCCCTGTTCAACAGCTTGACCTTGATCAAATAGACGGCTTCCTAATACCTCAAATGCCATCGATTGCAAAATATCACCAGCTAATAGCGCTGTATCTTCACCAAAAGCCACATGACAAGTTGGCTGTCCGCGACGTAACAAGTCATTGTCCATACATGGCAAGTCATCATGTGCCAATGAATAGCAATGAATAAACTCAATCGCAACCGCAGCTCTACGCACAGCTGCAAAATTCGGATTATTTTGTTTTAATTGTGCAGTTGCATAACTTAAAGCCGGTCTAACTCGTTTTCCACCTAACATCACCGTATGATGCACTGCAGATTTTAATGGTTCTGGCAATGAAAAAGCATCTAAAGCAGCTTGTAAATCTTGCTGAATTTGCACTTGCGCTCGTTTTAAAATTTCTGCATTTACATTGGGAATAGAAGTCACATCTGCCTCGGTTTGTACGAATCGCTAAAACTAAAATCAGCAGTTTTAGATAAATTGGTAAATTTGGTGAGTCAGAACATTCTACTATGAGTCACTATAATTCTCATCCTTTAATTCCAATGCAATCATTTGAATAAGTGCAAAGCATTTATAATTCGTTTTTTAATAGAAACAGTGAGTTTCGGCCCTTTTCTTTGGCAGAACGTACTGCAAACTCTAATTTTTGTAAGACATCCACCTCAGTCGGCTTATGGTGTGGATCTAAATGATAGATTCCGATAGAAGCAGTAAGATATTCATTATTACTACCAAACAATATCTTTTCATTGGTGACTGCAAATTTAAGCCGTTCTGCAAGTGTCACCACTGCCCACTCAGTAAGATGTTCAATCACAATAACAAAACTTGCTGAATTTAAACGAAAAATTTCAGCTTCTTCAGTTTGCGCAATCGCTTCATTTAATACAGAACCGAGTTGTATTAAGACCTCATCACCTGCAGTATAGCTATTGAGTTGATTAAATCGCTTAAAGTTATCTAAATCAATTTTAAGAAATGACAAATGCGAGTCACAACTGTTTTGCCAGATTTTATTTAAATAATGCTCAAAAGCAAAAGCGTTCTGTAAACCTGTGACAAAATCTAAATAGAGATGGTCGTGCAATTTTTTATTATTTTGCAAAAGTACATTTTCACGGCGCTTCAAACGCGTTATATCTGAGCAAACAACTACAACTGTTTCAATCTCATCATATTGGTTACGTATTGCTTTAAAATATGAAAGATAAAATTTTCCTTTGACATAAAATTCTTGCTCAAAATAATTTTTATTTTTTGAGAAATAACCCATTGCTTCAGTGAAATGAGCATAAACAACGGTCGAAAATGTATTGAGTAACTTATCAAACAAGTAAAGCGCGTCACTTTCATAAATATCAGCAAATTTTTGATTTACCCCTAAAAACCGCGCTTCCTGATCAAATAAAGCGATGGGTAAAGGAATTTGTGAAATAAAAGAAACCAGATGCAATTTGTCAATATCTTTTAAATATTCAAAAACTTTGATGTCTTCAAGGCTATCTCGTAGTTTTTTAGACTCTTGTTCCATACGCCACCTCGAAGCCAATAAATTTTTAATCTATTGAAATCAGCATTTAATGTATTAATTTTTTACAACAGCAAATCATCAGAATTGCTATCACATAAAGTAAGTATGATAAAATACTGTAACTATTTTGCCATACACAATACAAAATTAGTACTTTTATTGATATAAATCACAAAAAAATAAACCTTGCGAATGCAAGGCTATTAAAATTTCAACGATCAAATCTCTCAAATGCTATTTGAAAGCACATCAAAAAGATTAAAAACTATCTGCTGGCACTCGAACCCAGCCCTCCATCAATACACGCGCACTACGACTCATGATGGCTTTCTTAACAACCCATTGTCCTTTTTCATTTAAAGCTTGTGCACCCACGCGAAGTGTTCCAGATGGATGACCAAAGCGTACCGCCTCACGTTCACCACCTCCAGCAGCCAAATTCACCAAGGTATTTGGAATTGCTGCCGCTGTACCAATCGCGACCGCAGCTGTTCCCATCATGGCATGATGTAATTTACCCATCGATAACGCGCGCACCAATAAATCTGTATCGGTTTCACCCACCTGTTTACCACTAGACGCGGTATAGCTTTTAGGTTGCGATACAAATGCCACTTTCGGAGTATGTTGACGATTAACCGCTTCACTAATGTCTTGGATTAAACCCATTTTTACCGCACCATAAGCACGGATTTTTTCAAAACGCGCTAATGCAGCTATATCACTGTTGATATCGTCTTGTAATTCAGTTCCGTTGTATCCAATCTCTTCGGCATTTAAGAAAATTGTAGGAATACCGGCATTGATCAATGTTGCTTGAAATGTACCAATTTCAGGAACCTCTAAGCTGTCTACAACATTTCCTGTTGGGAACATTGCTCCACCATCTTCCCCGTCATCGGCAGGATCTAAAAATTCAATTTGAACTTCTGCTGCTGGAAAAGTGACACCATCCAATTCAAAATCACCCGTTTCTTGAACTAGTCCCTGAGTAATAGGCACATGGGCAATAATTGTTTTATGAATATTGGCTTGCCAAATACGAACTGTACAAATACCATTTTCTGGAATCCGATCAGCTGCAACCAAACCATTACTGATTGCAAATGAACCGACAGCAGCTGTTAAATTACCGCAGTTGCCACTCCAATCTACAAATGCTTTATCGATAGACACTTGCCCAAACAGATAGTCAACATCATGATTTGGTTGTGAACTCTTGGCTAAAATAACTGTTTTACTGGTACTTGAAGTCGCCCCGCCCATCCCATCAATCTGTTTTCCATACGGATCTGGACTACCAATCACACGGAGTAATAACTGATCACGTGATTGCCCCGCTATTTGTGCACGTTCAGGCAAATCATCGAGTTTAAAGAAGACACCTTTACTGGTACCACCACGCATATAGGTTGCTGGGATTTTGATTTGTGGTGCAGCGCTCATTTTATCGTATTCCTTTCAATTCTCTTTGTTGTCTCAAATAATGAATCTTCATTCAGTTTTATACTACCCTTTTTTTGAGTAAAATACTGACGGATTGACTTAAGTATTAAATAAATCTTGTCATAAAGCTTAAATATTAAACAGATTCAGTTTGCTTTGAAAATTTAAAATTAATCTTATTTCATTGAAAATGAATAAAAAAATTAAATATATTATTTTTTGACTTCACAGTTCCTTTCCATACATCTATCGCATACTAGGCTAAAAGTAACCAATCTATTACAATAATTAAATTCGCATAAATAGAGTTGTACACATTGAGCAACGAGTCTACACAATTACAGCGTGGGCTTAAGAATCGTCATATCCAATTGATTGCCATGGGCGGTGCAATTGGTACAGGATTATTCTTAGGTTCAGCACATGTGATCGAAAAAGCTGGGCCATCCATTATTTTGGGTTATGCCATTGGTGGTTTGATCGTTTTTTTAATTATGCGTCAGCTTGGGGAAATGATAGTACATGAACCCGTAGCTGGTTCTTTTAGCCATTTTGCCAATAAATATTGGGGTAAATTTCCTGGTTTTTTAACTGGTTGGAACTATTGGATGTTGTACATCCTAGTTGCAATGACAGAACTAACTGCGGTCGGCAAATACATCAATTATTGGTGGCCTGAAATTCCAAACTGGGTATCTGTACTGTTTTTCTTCGTTGTGATTACACTGGTCAACTTAGGAAATGTGAAATTTTACGGTGAATCCGAATTTTGGTTATCCATCATTAAAGTCACTGCTATTGTTGCAATGATTGTATTTGGTATTTATTTGGTTCTGACCGCAGATGTAAGTTCAGGGATCGCTTTTTCAAACTTATGGTCTCATGGTGGCTTTTTTCCAAATGGATTTGACGGCTTATTCTATATGCTGGCTTTCCTTATGTTTGGTTTTGGCGGTATTGAATTAGTTGGTATGGCTGCGGCCGAAGCCAAAGACCCGGAAAAAACCATTCCTAAAGCGATTAATCAAGTTGTGCCACGTATCCTTATTTTTTACGTAGGTTCGATGATCATTCTGTTGTCTTTGGTGCCTTGGAACCAGTTGAATTTTGGTGGTTTAGATAAAAGTCCATTCGTGATGGTCTTTAGTATGATTGGGATTGCATGGGCAGCTCATCTGGTTAACTTTATTATCTTAACTGCAGCATTATCTGTTTATAACAGTGGGATGTATGCCAATAGCCGTATGCTTTATGGTTTAGCAAAACAAGGCAATGCACCTAAAATTTTTACCAAAACCAATAAACATGGTGTACCAATTCCATCTGTGTTGCTTTCTGCATTTTTAATTTTGGGTTGTGTACCTTTAAATTATTATTTACCAGAAGATGCTTTAAGTCATTTGATGTATGTGGTGGTTGGCGCTTTAGTTTTAAACTGGTTAATGATTACACTCACCCATTTAAAGTTTAAGCGTGCTCTACGTTTGACCAATCAAACCAGTAAGTACCCTGCTCTTTGGGCGCCTGTTAGTAATTTTGTAGTGATTATTTTTATTGGTATCGTTTTATATATCATGTGGGATCAAGGGTTTAAAGAGTCCGTGTTGATGATTCCTGTATGGATTACCCTGATGTTAGTCCTGTTTGATATTTTAAATCCAAATGAAATAAAGACTGAAGAAAAATAAATTTAACGCAAAGCTATTATTTCGATAATAGCTTTTTTTTCATATGCATATACGGTAAATTATTTACTTATTGTGCCCTTAGCTTAACTGGATAGAGCAGTTGCCTCCTAAGCGACAGACGTGGGTTCAAGTCCCGCAGGGCGCACAATTAAAGAAGAATAAAAAAAAATTCTCTTTACCAAAATTAAGACAATAAAATTAAGCCTTACAAAAGTTTAAAAGTTTTCGAACGGTAATTTTAATCATGTTTAAGGCTGATGATAAAAGCTAAAGATTAGATTACTTGCGCCCAAATATTAAAAAACCTAAATATACAAAATTATAGTTATGGATCTAAATCGATATAAGCGAGCTAATTAAGCATCTTATTCAACTCATATAGTGAGCCGAATATATGCTATATTTAGCTCATCTTGGAAAAGCTCTAAGTGGAGATTTAAGATGCAAGAGTGGATTTGGCAAACCAACAACTGGACAAACTTTAGATGGGAAGATGAAATCATCTTACCCAAAACCAGACAGATTCATCAAAAAAATGGAATTCTACTTGGGCAAAGTCAACATGATTTAGCCAAAGAGCAATTCACCTTAAATACTCTACTTGCCAATCTTGTTGCATCATCCGCGATTGAAAATGAAACCTTAAATGTGTATTCATTACATTCCTCACTTGCACGTCGTCTGGGCGTTACGCTTGACCAACCTTATCCGAGTTCGGACAGATCTGAAGGTTTGGCCAATATCATGCTTGATGCGCTGAACAATGTGAAACAACCACTTACTGTTGAACGTCTGATGCAATGGCATCAATGGCTTTTTAGTGATCCCGATTGGACAATGCAGCGCTTACGCATTGGTCAACTCAGAGGTCCAGAACCGATGCAGGTTGTTTCTGGTCGATTGGATTATCCGACAGTTCACTTTGAAGCACCTCCTAGAGAAGGACTTGAAGAACGTTTAGAAGCCTTTATAAATTGGTTTAATCTTAGTCTAACCGATGCGTTGCTTGATCCCCTACTTCGTGCGGGTATTACTCACTTATGGTTTATCACACTGCATCCTTTTGATGATGGTAACGGGCGTATTACCCGTACACTGACAGACCTGGCCTTAGCACAAATGGATCAGCAGAGTATTCGCTTGTATGCGATGTCCCCTGTTATATTAAACAAACGTAAAAGTTACTATGAAATCTTAGAGCAAAGCCAAAAAAATGATTCCAATATCACTAATTGGCTTGTCTGGTTTTTAGACACCTTAAATGACAGCCTCGAAACGACGTTAAAACAAATTAATCGAACTGTATTTAAAAGTCAGTTTTGGTATAAATATTCAAATTTAGATCTCCATGAAGGACAACGCAGGGTATTGAATCGCTTATTAGATGGTGGAGAAAATGGCTTTGAACATGGTATTAGTGCCTCTCAATATCAAAAGGTTGCTAAAGTCAGTAAAGCAACAGCTACTCGGCATTTATCCGACCTGTTAGAAAAAGGATGTATAATCAAATTGGAAGGTGGTGGACGCAATACTCGCTATCAAATCAATTCCCTATTATAAAAATAATACCCTTTTTAAAGGTGTTTTTTGTGATAAAGCCAATTTACTTAAAATATTTTTATCGTTTTTGAATAGATAAATCAAAAACTTGAATCCTATAAGGACGCACAATTGAAGAAGAATAAAAAGTGACTTTCTGTCTTTACAAAGATGTAATATTGAACCACTTATATGGCCAAATAAACTCAGCTTTGTTTTAACCAACTGGTTATATTTTATGCAAGCCATCAATCACTAAAATATCTATATTTTATTATCTTCAGTTTGAATTTTTTCAATATCTCTATAAATAATCTCATCTTTATATTTTTTTCTAAATTCTCTCTCTGCAAACTAAACTACATAGTTCATTTTTTTTTCACTAATTCACCCTCTAGAGTATTTACTCTTATTTTTTATATGTTATTTTGTAAATAGAAGTAACTTTGAGTTGTATATTTAAGTATCAAAATTATTTCTCATTCAAAACTTAAGTACTTCAAAGTATTCATTTTATTATATTAGGGAAAAATTAAAATGAAATTAAAACATTTATCAATCGCGATAATTGCTGCAAGTTTACCAATGACTGGTGTTTTTGCCGCAGCAATGGATCGCTCAGGCCAATCTATTTCGGCATTCCTTCAACCTAATAATTATTTTGAAGCGGGTATTTCAGTTTTAGACCCAACTGTTGAAGGTCGGGAAGCCGGAGATACGCCTAAACCATATCGTGAAATCAATGATATGGGAGATGATTATTATTTTCCATCTGCTGCGATTAAATTACAATTAACAGATCAAGTTTCATTTGGTCTTTTATATGACCAACCATTTGGCGCAGATGCAGCATATTCAGGTCAAAATGCTTTTGTTTCAACTGATCACGATACGGTATTACCTCCAGAAAGATTAACTGCTCTTCGTAACAGTACAATCGACTCCACATTTAATGCACTGACTGCACAACAACGTGTTGGTGGATTCCTACAAGGTCAAGGTGTTGACTTAACCACGCCAGCGGGTCAAGAACAATTTGGAAAATCATTAGCTAGATATGGTAGTGACGCTACATATAAAGCGGGTGTTGATGCTGCAGTAAAAAATGTTGTTACAGGTAGAGTTGATCAAGGCATTAAAGCCGCTAACGACACACTGGGTAAAGGTAACACCAAAGTTGAAGTAGACACCCAAAATATTTCAATGATTTTTGGTTTTCAACCCATTGCAAACTTAAACTTCTACGGTGGTGGTGTTTACCAAACCATTAAAGGAAATGTTAGCCTGCGTGGTCAAGCATATAGTTTATATAACGGCTATGATGCAAGCATTAAAGAAACTGGCGGTGTGGGTTGGTTAGCAGGTGCTGCATATCAGATTCCAGATATCGCATTAAAAGCATCAATAACTTATCGCTCTGAAATCGATCATGATGTGAATATCAATGAATCGATTCCTACACTTGGTGCATTAACGTTACTTGGTGAGCCTGGCGCAGCTGCAGCAAAAGCAATTGCTGCCGCCAATGGTAAAACGACAATTACAACGCCACAGTCTGTTAACATCGATTTACAAACTGGAATCATGGCAAATACGGTTGCTTTTGCAAACCTTCGTTGGGTAAATTGGAAAGACTTTTCAATCCAACCGTTAAAATTTGGTAAAGTTTCTCAAACTATTGGTGGTTTAGTTAACCGTCCAAATGGATTTAACCTTGTTGAATATTCTGATGATCAATATAGTGTAACTGCAGGTGTTGGGCGTAAAATTAATGACCTATGGGCAGGTAACGTTTCAGTAGGCTGGGACTCTGGTGCGGGCAACCCTGTTTCAACTTTAGGTCCAACTGAAGGTTATTGGAATGTAGGCTTAGGTGTTCAATATAGCCCTACCCCTGCAACGTTCATCGCTGGTGGTGTTAAATACTTCTGGTTAGGTGATGCTAAAGCTCAAACTGGTGCTCAAGCAGGTGGCGATAGTTATGTTGCAGAGTTTAAAGACAATACTGCAATCGCTTATGGTTTAAAAATTGGTTATAGATTCTAAGAGTCTATACCGATAAAAAAATCCCACATCAAAGTGGGATTTTTTTATGATGGAAATTTAAAGCATTAAAAATCGTAGAAGGAAACTTCACCCGTTTCCAATGAATATTCAGCACCAACGACTTTTAATTTACCTTTGGCAATTAAGTTTTCTAATACGGCTGAACCATGGCGTAATTGATTGACTGAAGCAAAAACATTTGATTTCACGGCATGCATTGATAGTTTTTCTAAGTCATCTTTCAATTCAGTTTGCATTAGAATTTCAACTGAGGGACGAACACGATTTACAATTGACATAAGATTTGCAGAAGGTGGTGTATTTGGATTCTTCAGCGCTTCAATTGTTGAATGAATCGCACCACAATGGCTATGCCCTAAAACAACAACCAATGGACAGCCAAAACTATCTGCGGCAAATTCCACACTACCCACCTGCGATGGTGCGACAATATTACCTGCAACACGAATCACAAATAAATCACCGAAACCTTGGTCAAAAACCATTTCTGCTGGAACACGAGAGTCTGAACAACCTAAAATAATTGCAAATGGTTCTTGGCTGTCCATCATTTCAGATCGTTGCTGATGCGTCAAAAATTTAGTCAGATTGGTTTCACCATGTGCAAAACGTTCATTACCCTGTTTTAATCGTTCTAAAGCTTCTTGAGCAGTTAGCATGTCCTTTGTTCCATTGTGTGGAGAGTGTGATTATTTTAATGCCGCAAAATGTGAAAGTCACTGACTAAAAATAAACTCTGTTACAATTTTTGTTATGTAGGGGATATGGGGCTGAATTTCAAAAATACATAGACATAATTCACAGTTTAATTAAAATTATTTAACTAAAATACAAAATAATCTCTATATTAGTTGAGTTGGACACTGAAACTATGGCAAAAAACTTACAAATAAGACTTTCTCGGCAAATGTTGAAAAAATTATGATCATGAATAATATTTTTACTTTATATAATGCCTAGTCTTTTACTCGGAACCCTCTGCATGTCTGAACTGGCCCATAAAAAAATTCTTCATTTTTTAAACAGCATATTGTTAAGTTTGACTGCGATCGGTGTATTGTTTTTAGGTAGTCACAACAATGCAGCTGCTGGCACACCAGAATATGTGGATTATTTAAAAATTGTACAAGAAGAACGTGCTTGGGCAGGATTAACGTCTAAAACATTGCGTGTGGGTGATGTTATTTGGTCTTATAGTGAAGGTGGTTCTAAAGATAAGCCAACAGTTTTACTGATTCATGGTTTAGCCAGCAGCCGTGATACATGGAATGATATTGCGCAGTCATTGACCCCATATTACCATGTGATTATTCCAGACTTGCCTTCAGCAGGAAGTACCCAAGTTCCAGCCAATTTTGATTTATCTGTACCGAATGTAACTGAGCAACTTAGACGCTTTATTGAAGCTGCACATATCCAGGATAATTTAAATATTGCAGGACATTCATTGGGGGGAACCATTGCAATGTTTTATGCATCACAATATCCATTTGATACGAAAAGCTTATTCTTAATGAGTACAGGGGGTATTTTTAAATCAACAAATACCAATTATTTAAGAAATCCAATCTATCTCAAACAATTATTAATCACACAAAAAGGTGATTTGGATTTTGTCATGAAAAAGGTGATGTTTAATCCCCCTTTTACTGCGCGTGTGATTAAAGATGAACAAGAAAAATTGTTCATTGCTAAATCTCAAGACACAGCCAAAATCATCAATCAAATTGACGCACTCAATCGACTCTACACCCCCTCAACATTTACTACGATGTTAAAAAACATTGAAGCGCCCACCATGATTCTTTGGGGTGAACAAGATCAGATTGTAAATGCGGATGTTGCAAATGAATTAAAATCGGTATTAAAACGCCCTGAAACACCAATTATCCTACAACGTGTTGGGCACATGCCATTACTTGAAGCACCCGAACGAGTTGCAGACCACTATTTAAGCTTTTTAAATAAAGTACAGCCTTTGCAAAACCCATTGTCAGATCAAACACATGGACAAATTGAGTTCAAAAAATGAAAAATCAACTTATTGAACAATTGATCGAAGCTCAACTTGGCTTTTTAGATCAAGAATTTTCACAGGCTGATACGATTAAAATTGAGTTTACTGAATTTTATCATTGGTTTAGAAAACAGCCTTTAAAACAAATTTGGTCTTTTGCACAAATTCATGATTTATTGTCAAAGCAAATTTTAGCGACACCTGCAAACAACTTTCTCATTGAGCAAATCGCTGAACATATTCGTTTTGCTTTAATTCATCCAAGTAACGATGAAACGTTAATTGAAGATATTATTCCAGTCAGCACGATTGATAAAATCGCACAATATGTCGCAAGCAAATCAGGTCATCGCCAAGCCTTGATCAAACGTGTTGTCAATAATCCAGCCTTTTCAAGTATGTTAACCCAACTGATTCATCACTCTATTCAGGATTATATTGATAATTCGGTCATGAATAAAAAGGTCCCAGGTGTGGGACGTTTTATGAAGATGGGGAAATCAGTTTTAGAATCGGTTACCGACACTAATTTAGATGATACAGTTAAGCATTATCTGCAAAAAAATATTATTAAAATTAGTCAATTGAGTGAACAAGTCATTAACCAACAGTTTGATGACAATAAGCTTTATCATTTTCAAGCCAATTTATGGCATAAAATTAAAAAAATACCAATTGCTGTGTTGCGTAATTATTTTGAAATTAATGACTTACCTCAAACTGTGGGTATGGGGCATGAGATATGGGAACATATTCGCCAAACAGATTATTTAAAGAAACAAGTACATGATGGCGTACTGACTTGGTATGTACGTAATGAAGAACGCCCTTTTGATTTAATTTTAAGTGATATCAATATTGATGAAGCGTTGATTCAAAATCAATTACAACAGTTACTTGAACCTGTTATTCAACAAATGATTGCTTCTCAACACTTAAAAAGTCGTGCACGGATCTATCTGGAAAAATTTTATTATTCAGATGAAACTTTAAAGATTCTAAATATTGAAAAAGGCGCATAAAGCGCCTTTTTCTACTATTCATTTTTAAAACATAGGTTTATACATTAGAAATTAACAATAAAACTGATGCCATAACGACGTCCATCTAATAATTGATCGCCATCTGCATTTTCTGCTCGTTCATCTAAAATATTGTAAACGCCAAATTTTCCTTTTAAATGTGGGGTAAATTTGTAATTAAACCCTACATCTAAAAACTCATAACCAGGATTGGGATTAGACATCGATGTACGACTTAAATAAGCTGAAGTTTCAGCACGATAATGTAATCTAGACCAAATATTTAAGGCATCGTTAATATTATGATCAACAGTAATATTAAACATATGTTCAGGCATTTCATTTAAAGGGCGCCCTTTAAATTCACCTGACTTAATTTTAGTATCACTAAACGTATAATTCGCTGTCAATGTTGTGTATTCAGTTAAATCTGCTTCAACAGTTGCCTCAATCCCTTTCAATTCAGCTTCATCTACGTTGATACGATCACTAATAAAGTAGAATGGCGTAGCACCTTCTGCACATTTCCAAGCAGCAACATTATTACGATTGGTCGTTGAGCCATCAGTATCTGTTTCACATGTACGTACTTCAGTAATTTTATCTTTAAATTGAGTGATATATCCTGTTAAAGAAGCATTAAAATAATCATTTTTCCAATTAAACCCTAACTCTGAAGAAATACTTGTTTCTGGATCAAGATCTGGATTTGCTCGAATAATCCCTCGGCCCGTAGGTGTAGGTGAGCCACTACCACCAGTTACACTATAAAAACCTTCTGTAGCTGCACGAATATCTGGTTGTTTATAGCCTGTAGAAACACCACCTTTTACAGTAAAGTTATCATTTAGACTAAACACACCGTATAAACGCGGTGAAACATTACCACCGTAATTTTCATCATGGTCATAACGTACGCCACCCGTTAAATCAAAGCGGTCTGTAATACTCCAAGTATCTTCTAAAAATGCAGCTGCTGACCAGCGTGTTAATTCACTAAACTCAGGAATATTGGGATTTCGGTTGGTCGCCTTATCATTTAAAGATTCGTCTTTATAGTAAGCACCGAATGACAATCTATGATCTGCTAAACTCCAATTCCATTGATTATTGAACGTCCATGTTTCGAGTTCAATTCCTTTCGTATCCAATGTCGTATTTTCACGATCAGGATTTCGGGAATTTTCATACTGTAAATAAGTTGAGCTTTCTAAATTGTCACTATATTTCCCATTATGGGTTAGAGAATAGACACTGCGGTAATTTCTTGAAAATGAATCAGCTGCATTGGCTGCTGGGGCAACCGTTTTACCTACAGTTGATTCAGCATCTTGTTTGACAAAATTTGCATCAAGTTGTAAGTCATGTTGATCATTGACTAAATAAGTGAAGCGTGTATTTAAGCTTTCACGCTCAACACCACGGAAGCCACCTTCATAACTGTCCTCATCACGTTTTTGTTTGTTTACACCAAGTTGTAAACCTAATTTATTGGCAATTAATGGTCCAGATAAATAAACCGATCCATTCTTTATATCACCAGAATTACTGTGATCTTGAATCACTGTACCTAATTCAACAGTTCCCGACCATTCATCAGTCACTTTTTTAGTAATGATGTTAATCACACCACCCATCGCTTCACTACCGTATAAAGTTGAAGCGGGTCCGCGAATAATTTCTATACGCTCAATTGCTGCCATAGGCGGCAAAATATTTTTTTCAAAACCATAGTCATCGCCATTTGGATTCACATCTTTTGAATACTGGCGTTTACCATCGATAAGAAATAACGTGTAATTTGAGCTCATTCCGCGAATACTAATACCCTGTGCAGAACCAGAACCAGAAACAACAACCCCTGGGGTATTGCGAAGTACATCCGTAATATCGCTATATTCACGTTTCTGTAATTCTTCTTTACTAATCACAGTTATAGATGCAGGTGCTTTTGTAAGATCTTGTTCATAACCCGCAGCTGAAACCACAATCGTTTGTAATTTCGCTAATTCAGGAGACTGAGATCTTTTATCACTAGAATTTTCTTGTGAATCTGCTGCATAGGCAGTACCCATCATAATAGTGACAATGGAGAGAGATAACGCAGATTGGATGATACGGTTAGTAGACATAAGGTATTCCAAAGAGGCTCAGCAATGAATAGACAATGAAGATTTAGATACAATGTGTAATAAAAACACCACAGCATTATAAACAATATTAATAACTATTCTCATTTTTATTAACCATTCGGTTAATATTTGGACATTTCCAGGCATATCTTTAAGTTTTTATTCTGTTTTTTAAGATTCATTTAAGCTTATTAAGATTTAAAAAATACAAAAGTTAAATTTAGCTATGTGACATCCATAAAAAAACCTCCGAAATTCGGAGGTTTTAAAGAAAAGTCAAATATCTACATTGATATACAGATTATTTGAAATAAGCACCTTCTGCTTGACTATGGTCAGTCTGATCGACCACACGCCCGAGTTCAGGAATATGCTCTTTAAGCGTAGTTTCTACACCTTGTTTTAACGTTACATCGATCGCAGAACAGCCTTGACAGCCACCACCGAATTTTAATACCGCAGTTAAACCATGTTCTTCATCTTCAACCACTTCTACCAGTGCACAGTTTCCGCCATGCCCTGCCAATCCAGGATTGATCTCTGCCTGAAGAATATAAGTAATTCGCTCTTCCATAGACGCATCTGGACCAACACGTGGTACTTTCGAGTTAGGTGCACGGAAAGTAAGCTGCCCACCAAAACGGTCTTTGTTGTAATCAATTACAGCATCTTTCAGATATGGAATCGACGGTGTATCAATAAATGCAGGAAAATCAGGATAATCTTGTTTGTAATCTGTTGGAGCAATTTCATCAGGTGCACTGTATGCCATACAACATTCAGCACGTGGAGTACCTGGATTTTCAACAAATACACGAACGCCAATTCCTGGAGTATTTTGCTTCTCCAAAAGATCTTTTAAATACTCTTGCGCATTGGGAGTAATCAATAAATTTGGAATTTCTTCTGCAACCGCAGTATTGGTGTTCTCAGTCGACATAACTCTATCCTCAAGCTGAAGTCGGTATTTTAACTGAAGATGAGGCTGAATGAGTGAAAATCAACTAAAATTGTCGGAATTAACTTAAAAAGATGTAAAAAATATAATCTATGCAAATTTTAAAATAAAATATGTGTGTAATAAATGAATATAAATCATACACAAATTGCTATTTACTACATTTTAGCTTACCAACAAATTGAGCTTTAAAACGCATAAAATGACACCAATGAAACTTTTTATAAATGAAATACTAAGCTTAATTTAAGACATTTTTAGCACTAATTTATTCAATTTATACGACCAATTTATCTAAATTTTGTCAGAAAATGCCACCCAAATATTGAATATGGCATGGATAATGTATACATCTGTATATTAATGATGAAATAAAACGAGATATTTTGCATGTCCAGTTCAATTGATGGTTTACAGTTTCCAGTTCATCCAAAGACTCAAAAAAGTAGCAGCTCGCAAGTCGGTAAAGAAATCATTGCAGAAGCACTTTCCTTGGTTGATCATCTCAGCGCACAGCAAGCTTTAGATGAAAAAAACTGGCGTAAAAATTATCCAGTTTATTTTAAGGCATTGGTTGAACATGGCATTCGTTCAAGTCATAACGCCATCACTATTGCCAAACAAGGCTTGCACAAAGCCCAACATAGCTTTGATTTCTTTAGAGATGGACAACGCTATTCTTTAAAAGATATTGGTACAGTTCCAGTATTAGATAAGATTCAAAGCGTTAGTTTTAAAGGTCATTCAGATGCTGAAGTTGAATGGTTTGTACCCTATCACGGGCAAAAACTACAAGGCGAAGCGCTATATCAGCAAATTCAAAAGTGGCAAGATACTGGCATTATTGAAGCAAGTCATGCAGACGCACTGAGAGAAGTGATTGCACATCCTGAATGGTTTGATTTATCGGATCGTACCTTAGTTTTATTTGGCGCAGCTTCAGAGGCAGGCCCATTAACATGGTTATCAAAATGGAAAGCCAATATTGTTGCCGTTGATCTACCCAATGAACGCGTTTGGGAGAGAATTCTTAAAACCATTGAAAATGGCAATGCCACACTGTACGCACCTAGTTTTCAAAAAATCGTCAATAACCATGATATTGACGAATTAAAAAGCAAACTTGGGGCAAATTTACTGACCCAAATTCCAGAAATTACACAATGGCTTTGTGATAATCCACACAAGTTAGATTTGGCCTCAATTGCTTATTTGGATGGTGAAAAACATGTGCGTGTGTCGATGGCAATGGACACGATTATGAGCCATGTCAGTGAACACAAGAATGATTCATCACTGATGTATATGTGTACGCCTACAGATGTCTATGCAGTACCTGAAGAAGTGATTGAAGGTTCAAACAAAAAGTTCAAACATAGATCAAAATTTGAAACTGTATTCAGCAAAGGGATTGCAACCCTTTCCTTAAAGCAATTCTTTAAGCACCATGATCAACAATTGATTAGCTCTGACAATGGTAAATTCTATGGGATTGCTGATTGTCTGGTGGTCGAACAAGGCCCTAATTATGCCTTGGCAAAACGTATTCAACAGTGGCGCGCAACTTTAGCACGGCATCAGGGGCAACATGTCAGTATCAATATTGCGCCATCTACGACAACACATTCGGTCACCAAGAATCCTTTGCTTAAAGCTGCGTTTAACGGTGCAAGTTTGTTTGATGTAGAAGCGTTCCGTCCTGAGACAACCAATTCAATTATGGCAGCGCTTTGGATCCATGACTTAAGAAATCCGAAGTCTGTTGCAAATCCAGAAACTGAGATGGGTCATCCATTAGAATTGATGATGGAAGGCGCAAATCATGGTGGTTTATGGCGTGTCGCCTATCTTGCTCGCACAGCCTTACCTTTTGCTGCAATTTATGGATATGCGAGTGATAAATTGCCGATGCAAAAGCTTTTAACCAAGTTTAAAAAGTAATCCTTCAGGTTTAAATCTCTTTAAATTAAATGCCCAGTGATAAATTTAGCTGGGCATTTAAGTATATGAACACAATTTTAAATCTTATTAAATTCATAATAAAAGGCATAGGCATTCCCCCATAGCGTCAAATAACATACACAATGCAGCGATCCTTTAACGCCTTAAATATGCTATACCAATGTAAACAGTTCAGTCATTCTAAAATGATTGACAGTTTTCTAACGATCGTTTAAAAACCTATAAAACAACCAATGAGAGAACAACAAATGTCAAATCTACAAGGAAAAGTCAGTCGTGAAATTCGTGGTCATATTTTTTTAATTGGCTTAGATCGTGCAGATAAACGCAATGCTTTTGATAGTCATATGATTCACGACCTATCACTGGCTTTAACTGAATATGAAAATAATCCACAACTACGCTGTGCGGTGGTCTTTGCCCATGGCGAGCATTTTACCGCAGGATTGGACTTGGTTGAGTTACAACCAAAATTAGCCGATGGTGTTTTTAATTTTAGCGATGATATTGTGAATCCTTGGGGAACTGTTGGGCGTCAAAGAACAAAACCGTTGGTAACCGCCGTACAAGGCTATTGTTATACCGCTGGTATTGAATTGATGTTGAATTCTGACATCGTTATTGCCAATGAAAATACTCAGTTTACCCAAATTGAAGTACAGCGCGGTATCTTACCTTTTGGTGGTGCAACAGTACGTTTCGTCCAAGCTGCTGGCTGGGCAAAAGCTATGAAATATGTGTTAACTGGTGATTTATTTTATGCACAAACAGCCTATGAGATGAACTTAGTCACCGAGGTTGTTGAGGATAACCAACAGTTAACGCGTGCCATAGAACTAGCTGAACGTATTGCAAATGCTGCACCACTTGCCGTTCAAGCGGCACTGCATTCGGCACATCAAGCCTTTTTACAAAGTCCTGAAGTCGCATTTGCAAACCTACAAAATCTACTTAGCCCTTTACTCGCCTCTGAAGATGCGCAAGAAGGTGTGAGAGCAATGATCGAACGTCGAGCACCACAGTTTAAAGGCAAGTAAACCAATCATAGCGATATACGGCGATAACCTAATAACTGTGGGAACAATCATGCAAAATTTAAAGTACTCAACTGAAGTCCAACACTTGAATGGCAATAGTTTTACCAGCCAAGCCATCAGCTTTAAGACCTTGGATGACTATGTACTGGCTGGCATACTTTACACTCCAGTCAATACAATCAAAGCAAATATTGTTGTTTCCAGTGCAACAGGTGTTCCACAAACATTTTATCGCCGCTTCTCTGAATATGCCGCTCAATTGGGTTATCAGGTACTCACTTTTGATTATCGTGGCGTGGCTAAATCTGCACCACGACAATTAAAAGGTTTTAAAATGTCATATCTGGATTGGGGAAAATTAGATTTAGCAGGTGCAATTGACTACAGTTTTAAACAAGATACGCCCCTATTTTTAGTTGGACATTCTTACGGCGGACAAGCCCTAGGGTTGACGCCAAATCATGACAAAGTAAGTGCAATGTATTGTTTTGGCACAGGTGCTGGCTGGCATGGCTATATGCCATTGAAAGAAAAAATTAAAGTTCAGGTAATTTGGAACATCATCTTTCCACCTATGGTGGCGATTACAGGCTACTTACCTTGGAGTAAACTCAATATGGGTGCAGATTTACCTAAAGGGGTTTACCAACAATGGCGTAGATGGTGCAAAAATCCCACTTACTTTTTTGCAGATCCTGAGCAACAAAATTTGCATGAACAATATGCCCAGATTAAAACGCCAATTTATGCAGTGGCCGCTTTAGATGATGATTGGGCATTGCCTAATTCTCGTTATGCTTTTATGCAACATTACAAAAATGCGCCCATGCACTTTATCAACATATCCGCAGACGAGTTTGGTTTAAAACAGATTGGACATATGGGCTATTTTCGTCAAGGTTCGGAGCCAATTTGGGATAAAATGTTAAATACTTTCGAAACATTCACCCACGATTAATTTTAACTCCATAAGCAGCAAGGTCATCTATGCGCCCACAAAAACTTAGGCCTGAACACATGTTAAATACCTGTGCTTTGCAATTTAAAGCGCATGGTTATGCAGGGACAAGTATGGAGATGTTGGCAAAAGCATGTGGACTCAGTAAAGCATCGTTTTATTATTATTATCCCAACAAACAAGCCTTATTGATGCAGATCTTAGCGCACACTCATCTTTATTTAAATCAATCATTGTTTAAACTCGAAGATTTTGCTGTAGTGGATGCAAATCAACAATTTCAAATCATCCATGATAAAGCTGTTCATTTTTTTAGTTATGAAATAAAAGGCTGTTTAGTTGGGATACTGTCCTTAGAGGCAAGCCATATTTCTTTAGAAGTCTTGGAAAAAATCCGTGAAATTTTCCAAGATTGGCAAAATGCCTTGTATCAATTATTTCAACAAAAAATGGATCAAGCCGATGCACAAATTTTGGCAAAAATAAGTGTGGCCGATTATGAGGGTGCGATTTTAATGTATCGACTAAATAACGATCTGTTCTATTTAAATCAAGTCAAAGCGCGAATTTCTCAACAACTCTCCTTATAATACTCGACTGATTTGCAACTTCTTGGTGAAAATTAAATGATAAAAAAGATCGAATATAGTTTTTTAGCTTTGCTTTTTATGAGCCTATTCAATACAGCTTATGCACAATGCAATCAACAAGATCAACGACAAGCTTATCAATGTATGCAGCAGCAATTAAAAACAGATAAAGCCAAAATAATAGGGTCTGTTGACAATTCGTCTACGTTTGCGACTACGTGTGTTTTTTAGGCGATACTAGGCACGAAATATGAAATTTAGTCATTCTAAATGAATAGTTCGTAACGACGTAGCGGCAAAAAACACGCTAGTCCCCCGCTGCGCCTTGCGCTGCAAACAAAGCAGTGCTTTGTTCTTGCTCAGGGTTGTGGCTAAAATTATCTCAGCCTACGTTATGAAACTTGAAAATAGTCTCACTATTCTCCATTCATGCTTTACGACGTATACGTCTCATGCTCAATTTTAACCTACAACGCAAGCCGTTTATGAAATGCCAACAGACCCTGAGTTATATCAACGCATTTATCTGCAATACGATGATAACAACAAGTTATTACTAGAAAAATCACAAAAATCTTGGCTCAATTATCGTGATGCTCAATGTAATGAACTCATGGGAAGTCTTACTTATGGTGCTTTGGGATTGGCATCAGGATTTGCACATTTAGATTGTGAAATCAATTCCACAACATTTCGACTAAAAGAATTAAGCAGTCTAATAGAAAATCAATAACGATCTTTAAATTCGGCTTTATGTTCTATGCCTTGATGATCAACATGCGCATAGAACACCCCATAACGTCCGACATAGTATTCAAGTGATTGTTCATGATAGCTCCAAAAAATAGACCATTCACCAAAATCAAAAGACCCGATCTGACTTTGTGTATTCATCGGCATCTTACTGAGTACGTCATGCTGAATATGCCCTGCTTGAGAAAAATCTTTGGTCTGTAAAGCTTGTTCAAAAAACAGTTGCGCCGCTGCATCAAATAACCGTTGGTCTTCATCAGTTATCGGCTTGGCGGGGGGATGTTGCTCCTCAAGTACGGTCGGCTGCTCTACTTGAACTGTAGAATTTAATGGTGCTGTTGCTACTGTTGAACTCGCCTTTTGTCGCTCTTCTGCAATCATCTGTTTAATCAGCTTGGTTTTTTCGGGCAGTTCATGCTCTTCTTGAGGATTTTGAACCAATTGAGATAACGCTTGTCGTTGTTCTTCAAAAGCTGCATTAATTTTTTGTTTAGCAACCCACCGCCATAACACATATAACGTGATCAAAAATAATAGGACAATGATAAATTTCAACATAGCGTAATCTCAAGCATATAATACGCCCCAGTTCAGACTCATGAGCTAAGTTTAAAGCTGAGTATTTTGATTGTTTTTTTAATAGTTTACCCAGTAAATTGTATAACTATCTCATTAGAGATACCCAGCTTAAACGTAACAATTGTTTTCTTTATACAGATAAACCAGATCTCTTATTTTAATTTTGTAATGCTTTTAGATCACCTGAAGCAAATACGATCCCTTTGCCTGGCACCTTTTTGAGTATTATCGGTTTTCCTATATTTTTATATATCGGCTGATCATCTTTAAGTGCTTTTAAAGCAATTTTTTGAATAAAAATTTGATCATTTTTACTATACAGCTTTACCCCACCTTCATCTGAAGCCATATAATGAACTTTCACATGATAGATATTTTGTAGATCTGGCATCCACACAATCACTAAATCACCGCCACGTTCATACATATTGTCAAACACAATGGTATCTACATCCACTTGCTCAGATTTAACACCAACATAACCCCTTGCACCCGCCAGTTGATCGACTAAATATAACGATTTTTTAGCACCCAACTGTATCCCATAGGCTGAAAAATATTGCTCTCGATCTTGCTTTTTACGGATACAGGAATAGGTTTTTAATACGACTTTTGTCGAGCGTAATTGATAAGTTTGAGGTGAAAATATGTCTTCATCATCTTGATAGCATTGTTTTGCAAGCTGCGTTTGAATATTGAGTTGTTGAAATTCTTGTGCATATATAGATGACGTGATCACGACACTACAAATGAATAATAACTGTTTGATATATTGTATTTTCATTTCAATTTTCTATATTTTAGGATAAGCCGTTATCTGTTGTATATCATTTAAAAATAAATGATCAGTTTTATCTGAATTATAGCAATATATAAAATAAAACACGCTATATAACGCATATAGCATGTTTTATTTTAAAGTAATTATTGCAATGTTTTAAACTGCGCTAAGCGTTGTTGCTGCTGTAATTGTTGTTCAAATTCAATTCTCCCCTTCGCTACATAGTTTTGTAAACCCGTCTGATCAATAAATGCTTTTTTATCACCCGCATTCAATTTGGCTAATTTCTGCTTCATATGGAAACGATCCGCTTTATTGGCAAGAAAAATATCTGCATGGATTGCATCCAAAGTTTTAAATGTGTGTCGTATGTCTGAAACTAGATTTGGATAATTGTTATTGTTTAACAAATAATAACCGCCCGTAAATAAACTGTCAGCATAGATGACTTTATAGTTTTTAAAGTGATAACGGATATCTGTCGTCCAAGAGGTTGCTCCTGGCAAATGGCCTGGCGTCGCATGTGCTGTAAAGATTTGACGACCGAGCTTTAATTGTTGCCCATCTTTGATAATGATATCTACAGCTACAGATGGAAAAGGCAATTGCTTACCTAAAGCAAAATCAGTCACGCCGCCATTTTCTAGCATTTCGGCATTGGCAGCACTTGCGACCAATTGAGCACCACTCCATTGTTTTAATTTGGCAAAACCACCAGCTTGATCTAAACGCGCATGACTATTGAGTAGGTATTTTACATCTGTGATTTTAAAACCCAATTTTTCAATATTGGCTTTAATCTGCGCTGCCGATTGATCAATCCCACTATCAATTAAAACCAAACCATCACCTGTATCAAACAGCACCGAAGATAAATTTTCAGTACCGACATAATAGACATGATTAAAAATTTTAAAGGGCTCAATGGGCGTATTCCACGATTCAAACAAACTCATCGGCGGTGCATCGGTCAATGCTTGCTGAGCATTTAACGGTGCTGCTTGAGTAAATTGAAAGCTCATTGCGATCAATGAAATAGCAATCGATTTGAACAGATGCATATAAGCGATCCATGCTAAAAATGAGTCGCTCATACTTGATTAAATCAGGATATTTATCAATTTTTTAATGTCTAAAAAACAACTCAATACATCTTAAATTGTAAACAATATTTGCAAATTGTATGTGTGTTTTGAAGGACTAATTTAAAACCTTGTCGGCAATTTTATTACTGACCTTAATAGCCAACTGATCAACATAATCACTATAAAAATTCGCAGCAATCAGGGTGACAACAATCGCAGTTAACCCTGAGCAGATTACCGCGAGAGAATAGCTCCAATGCCAACTTAAAAATAAGTTAAACAACGGAATACAGATTAAATACAGCATCATTAGATGTAATAGATAAATGGAAAAAGATAACTTTCCTAACCAGACCAAAACGGGGTGATCTAAGCCTTTAGACAATAATGGACTCATCAAAACACTATAAACAATTAAAATCCCAGCGATGAAGTTACTATAATCATAAGTATTCTCCCCTAAAATATGATGAACCCAGCTATAGGCTGCACTGGTATTATGTGCACCTGCCAAATATAGGCCAATCAATAACATAGGAATAGCTACAACATTTGAAAGTGGTTTGGCATACAGATAAATATAGATACCAATAATAAAACTGGAAATCCCAAAGCTAAAGCCTTGCCCTCGCCAAAGAAATGCAAGACAAGGAATTAAAAGTGAGCCTAGCCAAAAAGCAATATGTTTATAATGATACAAATAGAGTAGAAAAAATAATGCAAATGAGCCCATAAGCTCAATCGTCATCGTCCATAACACCCAATTTATATCACTTTCTGAGAATAAAAATGCGCCTATAGTTCCTTCATATACTGCATGTTTAAAACTAAAATCTTGTATCGCAAATGCATGTAACCAAGCACCCACATGACTACTATCAATATGGATGACTTTAAAGACCAACCAAATGATAATGCATGAAGTCAGTGCTGGAATCATTAAACGCGGATAGCGTTTAATCATCATATTTTTAATCTTTGCATGAAATTGTTGAGGGCTTTTTAAGATCGCATAGCTGAGCACAAAGCCACTTAAGACAAAAAATACAAAAACAGCAGCATCACCTGAGTAGAGAAAGCCAAAAGGCAAATGATGTATGGCATACACCCAAGCCAAATCTGTTTTCTCATGGGGATCAAAATGATGTAAATATGGAAAAAAACTCATTGCAAGATGAGAAAATACGACAGCTAAACAAGCTAAACCTCGAATACTTTCTGCCGAGTTTATTTTTGCGGACATCTATGTTTCCCTGTGAAAACAAAAGCCCCAACCTGTGGGACTTTTGCTGACTAAGCCATTAGTCAATATATGTGATGCGACCATCAGCATCATGATGAACTGTAGCGATTTTTTGCTGACGAGAATGTAGAAGATCATCTACATTCAAATTGAAATGGTCAGCATATTCTTGTGTAGATTTAGCTTCTGCTTCCTTTTTGGTCTTCGCTGGAACAAAGTTACTCCATAACCACAAAGAAATCGCACAAGCAATCAACGCAAATAATCCGCTTTCTAGGGCTTTTGCAAAAGCATTAAAGAAGTAATGTACCAGTTGTGGTTTCTCAAGTGAAAGATATCCCACCAAGATGACAATAGGTCTCCAAAGCAACAACCAAAATGCCCACAGCATTGCCGTCATTGTCGTGGAGAAATAACGACGATGCCAAGGTAACTGCTTACGTACATCAATAATCAAAGAGTTTGTTTTCATATTCATATCTCAAAACTTATTCTGACTAAAATGTTAGTCATCATGTCGCATACCACGATCGGGGCTGACCCACCGTGCCCTTTTACTTTCTCCACGTAAAAGAACTTTTGGGAATGCAACAATACTTGCCGTTACTGTAATCAACCAAAATACAAAGGGATACCAAATCATCCAATAGTAGTTTTTCACTAAACTCGATTCGTAACGACTATCCATCCACTTACTGATTGCGAACTGCAGTAAACAAGTTGTACCGAGTAAAATACCTGTTCCCATCGGTAATAATGGGGAGCTCATTGCTGGGAAGCCTGCATACGGTAGCAGCAAGTGCAAGATCCAGAAAATCACCATAATCAGCATTAAATATGACCAGACTAAGGTGAGGATCAACTCAATAATCAAGGGCCATAGAAAATTCAGTTTCGGTTTAAATAATACATCAAAATTCTTAATTAAAACTTGAGCGCCACCCATGGCCCAACGTAAGCGTTGTTTCCATAGACCATCAAAGGTTTCTGGCATTAAAATCCAAACCAAGGCATTCGGTTCAAACTTTACATCCCAACCCGCACGATGCAATTTCCAAGTAATATCAATATCTTCAGTTAACATGTTTGGTGACCAATAGCCCACCTCATGTACAGCACTTTTACGAAAGGCAGTAATCACACCAGAAACTGTAAATAAACGACCAAAAGTACGTTGTGCACGTTTAATCATACCGACAATTGAAGAAAATTCACCAACTTGAATCCGTCCCAGTAAAGTCGAACGAGTACGAATACGTGGATTACCTGTCACAGCCGCAACTGTAGGATTATTGAGAAAATGACGAATCATCCACTGTGCAGCATATGGATCAAGTAACGCATCACCGTCAATACCAATTAAAAACTCAGCATCGGTAAGCAAACTACCCGCTTGTAATGCCATGGCTTTACCTTGGTTTTCAGCCAAATGTACGACGCGAAGCTTGTCATACTTCAATGCCAACGCATTTAAGATTTCTGCTGTATTGTCAGAACTCCCATCATTAATTGCAATGACTTCAAAGTTTGGATAATTCAACTTTAATGCATGACTAATGGTCTCATCCGCATTGTCTTGTTCGTTAAAACACGGCACAAGCACAGCAACTAAAGGATATTCTTCCAATGTTGGCGGTTGAGTATATGGTGGCTCTTTACGTTCTTTCCAATAGAAAATTAAAGCGCCTATCATCCATAGATACGACATAAATAATGGATAATAGAAGATAAAGTTTAATACGGATTGCCACAGGTGTTGAAATGCACTCATATCAGACCTTAAGGAACCAATCGTTGTGGTTTAGAATCAAATACTTTACGCATTTCAGCAGTATTTGGATGATCTTCAATTGGATCATCTGGGTAATACCCCACATGCATCACACCTTGTTGATACAAAGACTGAATCGTTTGAGCAATTTCCGAGGTTGGAATCTTTTGATTATTACGCCAGTTCACTGCTTGTAATTCAAAAATGGTCTTTTTAATCCCATTCGGTTGTTTCTTCACGTTTTGCACTAAATCTTTGTAAAACTTAGTTGCATCTGGCGCCTGTTCCATATAAGGCATTGCCATAATTGCAGTAAAGTCATAATTTTTAATCGATTGTTCTAAAGACTGGGCATACCAGTTTTCCGAGTATGCTGAAAGTGCAACTTGAGCATATAAGTTACGTGCAGTCAGTAAGAACGGTTGGTAATAACGTGCCTTTTGCGCCAAATCCATTGCAAAGTTATCAATGGTCTTGGTTTTAAAATCTGTCCATTTTTGCAATTTTGCATCATCATTACGAATTTCTTCTAAATCGGCTGGTAAACCAATTTTTTGATAAGCGTTGATGGCTTCTGGACTGGCATCTTCATAATCTGAAAGTGTTGCATCATCATGGAACAAGATGCCATCAAATGTCGTGGATTTCGCTAAATCTTGATATAAGCCTTCAATTACTTTACGTGCTTCTGGTGAATATGGGCTTAAACGATGATATCCCATATTTAAATGATCACTGTCTTTGGCTTGCTGAGTCACCACCACATCTTTAGATGCAGGATTTGAAGCGGGTAAGTCCCAAGCCAATAACGGCATCCAGGCATATAAACGACTGACCTGAGTACGCGTTTGAATCTGCCATGCAACACGATTGAATAAATCTGCACGCATTGGAAGAGTACGATTTGGGAAATACACCATATCAGCAGAACCATTGGCATCAGGATCAGCAAATGCCTGTAGAAATACCGTGGTTACATTCATTTCACGAATACGGTCTAATAGGTGACCTAAATTTTTCTCTTGCTGCGCTTCATCTGGATCATAAATATAATCTAAATCCACATGCATAACTTTTTGTGGGCGGTTATTGTCAGTAAAATTCATCTGACGACTTTGGATTTCTTGTGCCAAAGAATCCGTAGTCATATTCCCTTCAACAAGAATACGGTTCAAATGACCTAAAGATTTTTCAATATGGTCTGGACCATCATCTAAGCTAATCGTAATAGGCATACCCACTTTTTTAGCCAAAGCAACCGCTTCCATATTATAACGACCATATGGCCACACCATCACACGTGGTGCTTTTAAACCATGTGATTGCAATACTTTATTATTCTTTTTCAAATCACTAAAAATACGATCTGCATAGGCTTTGTCAGATTCATAGGTTTTACTTTTTGGATCGTATTGGCGTGTGACAGCAGCTGGTTCAGAGTTGCCCTGCGGGTTGCCTAAAATACCACGATGTAAATTATAACTGTGGCTACCAATTTCAACATAGCCACTCTTTTGCATGGTTTTAAGTTCATCCCAAGTCAAAAGTTTTTTACGTGCTAATTTTTCATCCCCAAATTGAACCATTTCATTGGCTTTAGGTTCTAACCACGAGCCAACGACAGCGAGTACAACAGGAATTTTACGTTGTTTAATGACCGGATATGCATATTGATAAAAAGATTGATAACCATCATCTACAGTCAACAATACCGGTTTGGTAGGCAGTTTATATTTACCTTCATTGGCTTTAATAATTTGGTCTACATTGACAAAATTATAGCCATTTTTTTGTAGCCAATCTAAATGCAGCTCAAACTGTTTCGTGGTCACGGCATAATCTGGAATCACTGCATCATGATTAGGCGTAATTTCATGATAACCAATAATTGTCAGCGTATTTAAATCAATTTTAGGTAATTCGTGCTCTATTGGAGTTTCAGTAGCAACTTGGTCTACTTCTGCCATTGCACTATTATAAAAGGAAGAAAACAATAGTGTTACGCATATCATCGCTGAAGGAGAAAAGTAACGGCTTAGCATATATTTAAATACTCGATCATCATTGTTTTAAATCTGAATTCGTCCGTAGTACATCAATATTGAAATACTAAAATCCTTTTTCAAGACGAATTGAGCCAGAGGTTTTACAACGATGATTTAAAAGAATAAAACTGAAACGAACCTTAAAAATAACTCTGAGCAGAATTATTTATTTGTGACATTTAAACACTTTTAAGACAAAAGTATTGTAGATGATTGTTAAGTATTGAGCAAATAATAAACAAAAAATTAAATCTATTGTGTTTAAAATCACACTATTAGCTCAACAATAGCCATTTAAATTAAGATTTGGATTATATTTTTATCGCATTGAAATATACAGAAATGAAGAAAACTTACTCAACATTTTTAGCGCAACATAGTGTAGTCGTTAGATGATTCATCAAGCATAAAAAAATAGAGATCAATTGACCTCTATTTTTGCGTTCATGCTGAAGGCTAAATTAGCCCAAACATTTAGTGAATTTAATCACGTGTTTTGACATCAAAAAGTTCAATTTCAAAAATCAGATTAGAATTTGCTGGAATGATTTTGCCCATTTTACGCTCGCCATAAGCCAAGTGTGCAGGAACGATTAATTTACGTTTACCACCTACTTTCATCCCCATAATGCCTTGATCCCAACCTTTAATTACACGGCCTGTTCCAATCACTGTTTCAAAGTAATTGCCACGATCAATTGAAGAATCGAACTTGGTTCCATCTTCCAACCAGCCAGTATAATGAGTTGTAATCAAAGCACCTTTTACCGCTTCTTTACCTTCACCAACTTTTAAGTCGATAATTTCTAATTCATTTGACATACATTATTCCTATTCATCATTCAGGTTTGTGCAAAGCTGTACCTATCACTGTATTGTGTTCAGTATGATATTCAGCATAACTTTTACACAAATGTTGATAATCTTGCTCAACCTGTTGGGCGTAATTATACGTGTATTTCAACAATTGCGTTTTCCAAAGTTCCGCTTGTTGTGCAAAATTGATTAATTCATCTGCATTTAAAAAGCGTTTTTTTATTTTAAAAACTTAACTCTTTAATCTCTTGATCTAAAAGCAAATAATTGGTGAGTTTTTTATGATTTTGTGCAGACCCAATTAAAACCCAGCGCCCAACAATCTGTTTTTCAGTTTTATTTTGTACGCCACGTAAAATTTTCATATTGTATTGCTTAAACAATTCTTCGTATTTATCTAAGGTCTCTTGCTGATAATCACATAAAATCCTGTAATTACGAGCTTGATGAATCGCTTCAATTTTTTCTTGAAAATAGACGAGAAATACTAATACAACCAGTACCAGTATCGTTCCAACAAATGCTAAATATTCATAACCAGCACCAGCGGCCATACCTAATGCAGCCACCATCCAAATCGTTGTTGCAGTGGTAATACCTGAAATTCGGTTGTCATCTTTAAAAATAACCCCAGCACCTAAAAACCCCAAACCAGTCAGAATATTTGCTGCCAAACGATCAGGATTTTGTACCCCAATTTTGATCGAAAGTATGGTGAATAAGCAGGATGCTAAACTCACCATAATCATGGTGCGTAACCCTGCTGACTTACTGCGATACTCACGCTCTGCACCAATAATCGCACCAATCGCCAAAGCCATCAGTAAGTGGTAGATGTCATTATTCATTGATTTTCTACATAACTATTTTTATCACTCTAGGTATACGAAATTTAAGCAAAAAAAAGCAAGCGATTCGCTTGCTTTTCTTGTCAATTTTTATTGGACAACAATGCTTATTGTAACTGTGTCCATTCAATCACAGCTTGAGCATCATCACCAATTAAAGTCCACTCACCATCCATAACATTCAATTGCAATTGCATTGTGCGTTGACATAAAGCTTGAATTGCAGTTGTCGTCGCCTCAGACAACTGCCATACCTGAACATTTGATAATGTTTTGAGTTTAGAACTTCTTTTATACCATTCTGCAACGGCTGAACCATAGGCGATGACAGCCACTTCTTTACAACGCGCTGCCGCTTTTTTAACTTTGTCTTCGTCAGGCAAACCAACTTCAATCCATTTAATCAACTGTCCGGTTAAATCCTTTTCCCATAAAGCAGGTTCATCAGTTTCAAATAAATCTTTGGTAAATTCCAAACGTTCATCTGCAAAACGAGCATATGCCAATACACGCACCATTAAGCGTTCAATCGTTTCAGATGGATGTAATGCCATCGTGAATTGATAATCACCATATTGATGCACATCCATATTGGCAATATTGAGATCAGCCTTATAAATTGTTGCTTTTAATGCCATGAAAGTTCCAAAAAGTTCTTAAATATGGCGCACAGTCTATAAGATTTTCAAAAGGATTACTGCGTTTTTTCCGCCTGATCAATTCGACAATTCAACAAAGCTGTTTCTAAACTTTCCCAATCACGATTGTGCTGGCTAATGAGTTCAATCCGATTATCCAAGCTTTCTTCACCCGATTTATAATTCAAATTTTCTGGATTAAAATTAAATGTCATCCAACCTTGATTGGTATTGAATATCCCTTTGATCCGCAACCAGTCTTTTTGCTCACACAAGACATCTAACAAGTCATAAAAATCGAATTGCCAACGCTTTGAAAACTTCCAACCAGCAACAGTATATCCATTAGCCGTTTCAACATAGTGATAAGGCAATTGTTTAACCACAGGCAGTACTTCATCGGGGTTAAATTGCTTTTGCACTTGGATCAACGGTACAACTTTTCTCTCAATCCCTTGATGTGTTACATCCAGCTGTTGAATATCAAGATTGCCCTGCTCTGCCAATACCCAAGTTTGAATATAGGCAAAATAATCATTTTTAAACTGGTTTAATACCTCATGATCAGACGCAGACATACTATCTGCATGTGAAACCACAACAATTTGTGCAGCTTTTAATTGATCTTGATAAAGCTCTTGATTCACCCATTCAGAATCATGTAAGCGACTCCCATCGATTACTGTCACCAATGCACGCATATCAATTTGCGCTTGCCATTGCGGTTCAGTCAATTGTGCCAAAAGTTGAGCGGGATGACCTAAGCCTGTGGGTTCTATAAATAGTCGATCGGGTTGTTTATCATAAATCAATCGAGACAAGGCAATTTGCATAGGCAATTGTCCTGCACAACATAAACAACCACCGAGTAACTCTTTTACTTCATAGCCTGAGTCTTGTGGTAATAATTGTTGATCTACACCAATTTGTCCAAACTCATTCATCAGCACCGCCCAAGTTTCATTTTCTGGCTTCTGTTGAAGCAAATGCTGTAATAAGGTGGTCTTTCCAGCCCCTAAAAATCCAGAAATAATATGAGTTTTAACTGTTTTTTGGCTTAAAATCTTCAAAGGATCGACTCAGCATATTAAATAAAAGAAATTGATAGTTATCGCGACGCTTCTTATTATTACTGAAAATGTGCCACTAGTTCCAGGTTTTAAATCTATTTTTTAAATTAAAATTACAAAAACAATCCAAAACTCCAATATACCATTCATAAAGATTGCATCGTGAATGTTAATTGTAAGTAACAGCATCGTGTATTTTTTAATCAACTTTTCATATTTACATACATTTTCACCTATTGGTAAAAGTCAATGAGTCACAAAAAAACAACATAATACAATGATTTGTTTTAAACATGTAAACCTGTCTGTTACGCTTTGTTGCTTAGGTTGCCCATTTTTTCATCTGCACTTAGCATGACACTACTCCCTGTGATCAGCAACGCATTTAACAACTGACGCTCTCACAGGTCGTTATACGATCAATTCAATGAATTAAGGATGCCAAAATGAAACTCGTTAAAACACTTTTAGCTACTACACTTGCTTTCACTGCTTTCTCAACTTTTGCTGCTACTGATACAGCTGCAACTGAAGCTGAACAAGTTGTTGTATCAACTCAAGAACAACCAGCTGCAGCTGAAGATACTCAAGCTGCTGGTCAACCTACAGCTCAACCTGCGACTGAAAGCGCTGCTGAAGCTCCAGCGACTTCTGCTCCTCAAGCAGGTCAATAAGATTTAACACTCCTCCCGAGTTAGCAATTAGGTTGTCTGAAAAGACGATCTGAATAAAAAGACTAGATCATGCTGCGATTTAGTCTTTTTATTTTTTCTAGAACCATTAAAATTTTTTAAAATAGCTTGTGAGTTGTATATCTCAATAAAAAATATTCAGCAATTTTTAGCTTATTCATCATACTGATTAAAATGTTCATGCTCTAAATAAGCGCTCGAAAAACGACCAATAAATTTACCAGTTTTTTGTAGATCACTTTTCGGTTTCCAAAAACCATTTTCAATAACCCAATCATACACAGAAATATCAAGCGGATATTGCGTCAAAATACACTTAAGCTGATGATCAAAAATATATTTTTCAGCAGCTACTTTATCTGTAAAACAACCGATAATATTTAAATTGTCACTATTCTGAATCATCCAGATAAATTTAAAATCCATTTTTTAAACCATATTCATCCTTGAACAAACTCCGCTAAACTGCCTGAATCCAAGCTACATCTTTTACGGCATCGCGCTGTTGAATCAACAGAATAAACGGCTTAAATTCGTCTAGATATGGCACAATTTTAAAAGAGATGGCGAAGATCAGCCAGTATGCTAAAAACAAATCTGCCGCAGAGATTTGATGCCCCAGCAAATAAGGATTTGCTTGCTTCAGCCCAATTTTAATAAAGTTATAAATTGTTTCTTCTGTACCAAAGCCTAGACTTCTTCTTCGTTCCTGAATTTTTTCTGTTGAAATACCTAAACTTTTAATATCCATAAACTCAGTCAAAGGTCCGTGGCAAAAGAATAACCATTTTAAATATTCTCCACGCTTGGGATCATTCAATGCGGGTGCGAAACCTTTCTCAATATATTTGTCTGCTAAATACGCAAAGATTGCAGGCGTCTCAGAAATAACAGAACCTTGATCCACTAAAAAAGGAATCTTAGCCATCGGATTCAGTGCCAAATATTCAGGCTGATTCAAGTCTTTATAATCCACTTGAATAATTTCGACTTGATCTTCGATATCTAATTCTTTTAATAAAGGCAAAATGGTATTTCCACGAGAATGTGCATTGGTATAAAGTTTCATTGTTTTTAAATCCATTTTTATCGTGCTTTGAGTATAATCAAAATATCGCTAAGAATGATTAATTTATATGCAAAAGCAATGATGCTTCTTTTCTAAAAAAATAAATAAAATAATTATCAATAGCTTATGAAAAAATAAATTCCATCCTTCCCTAAATATTCTAAATTACAGAAAAGATTAAATGTGATTAACCCACAGTATAGCGATTGATTCAAACCAATAATTTAGAATATTTTTTATATAAATTGCACTTTTAAAAAAATTAAAGTCATCCAATAACATCATTTTTCTGATCTTTAATCTTTAAGATAACTCGTACATACGCCAATTATGGCCCTCTGAGTGCTTTTCTAATTCGAATTATTGAATAATTCAGCTATACTATTTTGCACTTAAATAAGTTTGTAAAATTGATAAATTTATAACTAAAACCTGACATATCAAGACTAACGAGGAATCTAAAATGTTAAAAAAACTGATCGGTTTAGGCGTCATCAGCACCCTACTTGTTGCATGTAGCAAACCGTTACCGACAGATAAGCAAAACTACTCAGGCACGTGGCAAAGTGAGGATGGCAGTGTAAATTTGATGATTACACCTGAAGGCCGCGTTGAATATAGCAATAAACAACCTAATTCAAGTTCATCTGTATCTGCCCCAATTTCTAAATTTGAAGGCAATAACTTTAGTGCTGGCATTGGACCACTTTCAACTGAGTTTAAAGTTTCTCAAGCACCGCAACAAACTGCCAATGGCACATTGAGCATGACTGTAGATGGACGTGTTCTTAACAAAGTCAATTAAAAGTACTGCTCTGTCTTTATCAAATTTTTATCTTTTGAATCTACGTTTAAGCGTCAATAGCTTAGTGTTGGCAAATATAGCGTATCACGCTAACCACATTTCATTTAAATTTTGAGACTCTCTAAAGCCCCCCTCATTGGCAATGAGGGGGAAACTTAATCAATTATCCATTTGATGCTTTTTTATAGATACTGCAAGAAGGATGATGATTTTCTTGTAAACGCGCCACTTTACGTTGCTCAGCCGCTTCAAAACGACAGCGTTTCCAATCATTATCCAGATTTAAAGCTGGAATTTGTTGTGGTTTACCATTTTCATCTACAGCCACCATGGTGAAATAGCAACTGTTGGTATGACGTACTGTACGTTTTTGAATATTTTGTGCTTCAACACGAATCCCAATTTCCATTGAAGTACGACCAACATGGTTGACACTGGCAAGAAAGCTGACCATTTCACCCACATGAATTGGCTCTTTGAAATTCACTTTATCGACTGAAAGTGTCACAACATAACTTCCTGAATAACGACTTGCACATGCATAAGCAACTTGATCAAGTAGCTTAAGGATGGTTCCACCGTGTACATTACCTGAAAAGTTTGCCATATCTGGGGTCATCAAAACGGACATGGTTAATTCTGACTGGTCATCTGTAGCTGGGATCATTTGATCTAATGGAGACATCGTATTCTAGACTCTATTTTGGCAGGAGATTTAAGCCTATTATTATATATCTTTTCAGCTAAAAAACATGTTTAATTCGGCAATTGACCATTCTCTCAATTTATGATTATAAACCTAGTCATTTATTTGAGGTATATCTTATTGGTTTATCAATCATTTTCTATTTTTTACAATATTTCCGCTGCAATCTTGCCATATTTAAGCCGCTGTTGATCCGATAATTGGCATTAAATTTGATAACAATGTTCAGTGTTTACAGGAATGGTTTCTAAAATTATATTAGGCTGTATCACAATTTTCACTTTTTAGACTTAACAAATTTAATCATCATAGATTTCAATAAAGTGATTACTGAAATAGCACATCATCCTTATTCAAATAATCATACAGTGATAAAAGTATAATATTTTTAAATGGATCTATTACGATTGATCTTAGTTTTGAACTTGATATTGCTGCTGAGCAGTTTCAAGACTTTTCTTACTGGCAATAACCACATCTAGATCATGCATACGTTGATTGGCAGCATCGATTCCAGCTTGCATGGTATCCTGACGACCTTTTACATCAAAAATATGCGCTTTTTCGCGCAAATCTGGCTGAATCACAATATCTGCATTTTTTAATTCTTCTGCTGCTAATCGATTTTGCATGATATTGATATTTTGATTAAACAGTCCCCAGACATTCGTGGTTTCCGTGTTAACTGGTTGCGCCAATATATCCACCGCAATCACGATATCCGCACCTAATTCTTTGGCGATATTCACAGGTACTGGGCTAACTAAACCACCATCGACATATTCCTTACCTTTAATTTTGGTGGGAATAAACATACTTGGAATAGATACAGAAGCTCTCACAGCCTGCCCAGTATTGCCATAATTAAAAATTGTTTTTTCACCATTTTGTAATTCTGTAGCAACCACATACATCGGGATCTTCATTTTTTCCAAAGGCATTTGATCGATTTGCTTATTGACATAATCTTCAACTTTTTGCCCATCAAAAAAACCTTTCATCCCAATTTTGAAATCGCGCACATCGCCTACTTTCATATTGAGTGCAATTTGGCGTAATTGTTCAGGCGATTTTCCACTGGCATAAATTGAACCAACAATACTTCCCGCACTTGTTCCAACAATAAAATCAGGTTTAATACCATGTTGTTCCAGCACTTCGATTACACCAATGTGGGCGTAACCACGCGCGCCCCCACTGCCTAAAACCAAAGCAATCACAGGTTTTTTCTTTGATAACTGTTTGTACTGATAAAAAGTATTGTCCAATCGCGAAGAGGCTTCTAAAACTTGCTGTGGTGCTAATCTACTGGCTTGCGATTTTTTTTCGGGTGTGTGTGCACATGCAGTTAGTAACAAACCACAAAACAAAGCAGCTAAGGTTTTCTTTAACAATGACATATACTCTCAGATCATGGCACAATCTAAATTCGCATGTATATAAGCATAATTAGCAATGATTTGCTGTTGTATTTATTTATTCTGTCATGATTTTCGATTAGATTATAAAAATCAATGTCTAAAATAATCCTAAAAATATGCCCACACTTTTTGAAATTTTTTGGATTTTTTTAAAATTAGGCTGTAGTAGCTTTGGCGGTCCAGCCGCACATTTAGTGTTTTTTAAACAGACTTTTGTAGAGAAAAAGCATTGGCTAAATGAGCAGCAGTATGCTCAACTGCTTGCACTCACCCAACTACTGCCAGGCCCAAGTAGTAGTCAAATGGGCATGGCTATCGGCTATTTGCAACATCGATATTTAGGCGCAGTTGCTGCATGGATTGGGTTTACCCTCCCTTCAGCATTGCTAATGTTTGGCTTAGCACGATTCATTCAACATCATCCAATTTTTAATGTAACCTTATTTTCAACAATCCATTCGATCATCTTGGCAATTATCGTCTTTGCTTTTTTTCAGATGTTTAAAAGCTATTGTAGAACCAAATTACAAGTTACCTTAATGCTTGTCAGTACTGTGCTACTGCTCCTATTTTCCAATGCATGGATACAACTTACGATTATCCTTGGTACTGGTTGTTTAGCCATTTTAATGACGCGATTTGCATATATTCAAAAGGATTCAAATGATCTTACTATCGCAAAGCAGCATATAAATTTTAAGGTCTTGCCAATCGCTCATCGTCATCATTCAATCTGGTTGATTGGCTTTATTTCAATTTTTTTAGCCTTGTGCTTAGCCATGCTTTTTTCCAACAAACTGCTCTTTCAAGCCAGTTTTAGTTTTTATAAAACAGGCGCTCTGGTCTTCGGTGGTGGCCATGTAGTTCTTCCCATGCTTCATCAAGATTTGGTCGATACAGGTCTAATCAGCAAACAAAACTTTGAATTAGGTTACACACTTGCGCAATTTATGCCAGGGCCACTGTTTAGCTTTGCCAGTTATCTTGGTGCGTATTTACCCCTTACAGCTTTTCCCATTGTTAATGCTGCCATAACAACACTGTTGATCTTTCTGCCGTCTTTTTTCTTTGTTTTTTTAGCTTTGCCTTACTGGTCTAAACAACTTGAGAATCGTTATATTCAAAATTCTGTAATGCTCATCAATGCCGCAGTTGTTGGATTTATCCTGTCTGTGATTGTCCCCATGCTACAAAAAACCATGGGCAATCCATTAGATATTCTCACAGCCTGTTTAATGCTGTTAAGTCTAAAACTTAAAATTTCAATTTTTATCAGTATTCCTAGTCTTTTATTTATTCATTATGCCTTGCTGAATTTCATTTAAAAAGCCAGTGATATCACTGGCTTTTTAAATCTAAAATTTAAGCGATAAATTTTAGAATTAACTGAATCACTGTGGCATTAATTAAGTCGACAAAAAAAGCACCACAAAGCGGAACAATCAAAAATGCTTTATGTGAAGGACCGTACATATTGGTAATGGCCTGCATATTTGCAACAGCTGTCGGTGTTGCACCCATACCAAAACCACAATGCCCTGCGGCCAATACCGCTGCATCATAATTTTTCCCCATTACACGGAATGTCACGAAAGCAGCATATAAAGCCATCGTTAATGTTTGCGCACTCAGAATAATCACCAATGGCCCGGCTAAATCTGCTAATTGCCAAAGTTTTAATGAAAGTAAAGCCATCGCTAGATAAAGCGACAATGCTGCGTTACCAAACACATCGATCGCACGATCAAACATTTTAACTCTTAAAATGCCTTCGAGTACATTTCGAAGAATAACACCGCCAGCGAGTGCCCAAACAAATGTTGGCAGCTCAAACCATTGTCCTTTACTGTAACCTGTCATGAATTCAGCAAAAGCCAGACATGCTGCAAAAAGTCCCAATGTTGTAATCGCATTATCTGCAGTAATCAAACGGACTTGATGTGGATATTCAAAGGGAACATATTCACCAAGATCAGAAACAGCTTGCTGATTGGTCTCATCCACTTCTTTTTGTGTCTTTGGATTAGATAACTGATAACGGTTTATTAGTAGCTTGGCCAATGGACCACCGATGATCCCACCAATAATTAAACCAAAGGTTGCGCTTGCCATACCCAAAGCCAATGCACCTTGGATACCATGCTGGGTTTCTAAAATCTCACCCCAAGCACCTGCTGTACCATGTCCACCTGTAAGGGTAATTGAACCCGCAATCAAACCAATCAGCGGATCTAGACCCATGGCCGTTGCCAACCCAATCCCAACAAAGTCTTGTACGACAATAAATGAGGCAACACAGATTAAAAAAACGACTAAACCAAAACCGCCTTCTTTTAATTTTGCAAAATTTGCACTTAAACCAATCGAAGCGAAAAATACCAACATGAAACTGGTTTGCAATTCACTACTCGTGGTAATGCTATAGCCCCAGAAATTATGGATGAGTAAAGACAAAATTGCGGCAACAAGTCCGCCAGCAACAGGTTCTGGAATATTATATTTACGGAGAAAATCAATCTTATTGACCAGGAAACGACCCAATAACAATACGATGACCGCTGCAATCAACGTATAGAAGGCATTAAAAGAAAATTCCATAAGTAATTGTCCATTCTTTGGCTAGATTTTTTGTTGTATAGATATAGAAATGCTATTCCATAGTAGCAGACTTAAAATCACTCAGATTTAGTGATTACCTAATTGCCTGATATATACAACAAAAAATTAAAATAAAATGCAGATTTTCAACATTGAAAATCAAAAAGGCTCATCGCGATAAATACATTAGCGATTAGATATAAACAGAATTGCAATGCTGCAAAAATTTAGAAAAGAAAATGGTCATGATGTTACTCCTATTATTGATAAAAGATCATTTCATCAAACAATGAGAAATACAGTCCTCATAAGTCATTCGCTTTACAAGAACAGGCCAAAACAGGTCATTTATCTATACGATAATATGAACATAGAAAAAAAGTGGGTTAATTATGCATTTTTTTAAGCAAATGTCTTATGTTTTTACAATATTATTCATTATTTGAAATGATATTGATTTGATGATTATTTTTAATATGAATACTCAGGTATTAAAAAACCGAGGATCATTCCTCGGCTTTTTGGATCAATAAATTTCTAAGTTAAAATTAGAAATTGTATTTCGCCATTAAACCTACACGGTTATCTTTATAAGATTGACCCGCAAAAGTTTCACGCTTACCGTTGATATACTCGATACCTAAATCAATCGGTTTAGCTGGTGAATAAATCACATTTAACCAAGCTTGTTGAATTTTTTCATTTGCAGTTTGGTTTGCTTTGGCAAAATCTGTACCGTTGTCAGCAAACAATGCACCATACGCTAAAGTTGAACGCAAGTTAGGTAAGATTTTATAGGTTCCACCCACTTGAAGTGCAGTGAATTCATTCTGTTCAATATCACCATTTACAACAGCATACGCATTGTTACTACCGTATAGGTAATTACTATTACCAACCACATAAGATGCATCAGCAAAAAGTTTTAAAGGTTCAATTACTTTAAAGTCTGTACCAAGTGCAACACCCCAACCAGTCTTGTCTTTGCCAGCATTGTTATCTTTATAGTTTTCTACTAATACACGTGCAGATGCATTACCGTTGCCATCAGCATATGATTGTGTAATTTTACCTGTTAACACAGGAAGACTATATTTAACTGCTGTACCTGTAGCCCCAGCACTATTACCTTCTTCAGCAGCAACCAATAATTTTGTAGTTGGTGCCAAATTGTATGCATAACGTACTTGTGGAATACGTGTAGTACCACCACCAGCGTTAGTTGCAAAGTCAATCATTTCTGGTGCATGACTAGACAAGAAGTTAGATGTTGTTTGACCGAACAACCAGTTGTTATAGGTTAAATAAGCATGACGAATACGAAGGTTTTCATTTACACCATTACCTGCAAAGTCAACTTCAACTTTACCACCAACTTTAGCATCACCTACTGGCGTATTAAAATCTAAACCGATACGTGTTGTTTTTGCTGTAGCACGGAGTTTATCTTTCGCTTCGCCATTGGTTGAACTGATTTTGTTGAAATCGTCATCACCGCCTTCAATGATATAGTTCGCATCACCACGGACAAAACCATAAATGTTGATATCTGCACCAGACTTAGACTTTAAGCCAACTGAAGAAGAAGATGGCGCTGCTTGAACTTTAGATTCAACTAATCGTACTTGCTGCTGTTGCTGTTGAAGAAGTGCTTTTAATTCTTGAACTTCATTGCGTAATTGTTGAATCTCTTGACTGTCAGTAGCAGCTTGAGCTGTATTTACCATCAAAGCTGTTACTGTTAATGCTAAACTTTTGACGATCAATGACTTGCGATTTGTGAATAGACTCATGAAATACTCCTAGCCTTATTTATGATGTGCATCCGTACAATTTGATCTTTTAACCCCAATACTTTGCTAAAAAATCAATTTTTCTTGTTTTCTTCAGTAGTTTCTCAGACACCACATAAAAAAAACTTTGCACATATATGCTTGCTATTAAATTATGAAAGCGTTGAAACTAAGTTAAAACCCAAAAGTAACAATTTGTGTATAATTCTTACACCTTTGTAATCTAGCGTAACTCAACCCCTTTATTAAATCAGTTTTATCGAATAAGACTTTAATTTCAATTCTTTTTTCAGATTAGTATTTCTATAATCATTATATAATCTAAGGCTTAGCTAAAATTTCAAAAAATGAATATAACGCTTCTACGACTATCGTATATAGTTTATTTGATGGAAAACTAGACCATTAAAGGATTTTTATGTTTTTCGAACAGGTTCAAGTGATAGATCAAGTAATTACAAGCCGTTATTCAGTACGTGCTTTTTTGGATAAACCTATCGATTTAGCCATTATTAAAGATATTTTAAATGTTGCATGTCGTGCACCATCTGGAGCAAATACCCAACCGTGGAAAGTATATGTAGTCACAGGCAATAAACGCCAAGAAATGATTGACCGAGTTTGTGCTGCTCAAATCGAATTATTTACTCGACCAGAACTTGCTGATCAGCATACAGCGAGTTTTTCATACTACCCAACCACTTGGATTTCACCATTTATCGATCGTCGTCGTGAAAATGGTTGGGGGCTATATGGACTTTTAGCGATTCAAAAAAGTGAAAAAGAAAAAATGGCTGCACAACATTTAAGGAATTATCAGCTTTTTGATGCACCTATTGTGCTGTATTTTACTGTAAATAAAATTATGGGAATTGGCGCTAAAATGGACATTTCCATGATGGTGCAAAATGTCATGATTGCAGCCAAAGCTCGCGGTATAGACAGTTGTCCTCAAGCTGCATGGAATCATTTTCATCGTATCGTCTTAGAGGTACTTAATGCACCTGATGATGAGGAGTTAGTCTGTGCTGTTGTGTTGGGTTATGCCGATCCAGATCATATTGTAAATACATTTATTACCCCGCGTGAACCTGTTGAAAACTTTACCGTGTTCTTGGATTAGAGCAGCTTTATTTAACCGCCTTCAATAATTTAAGTCATTTTAAAATATTTTTATTCGGCTTCTTTCAAAAGCCTTTTTAAATCTGAGTTCAACATAAACGTTCCCCATCCTAACCTTCTCCAAAGGTGGAGAAGGAATTTTCAATACCAATATGATTTACTCAACATAATCATTTTTTTAATTTTTAAAAGATCTCTTGTCCTGTATCTGTTGAACAAGAATATTTCAACGACTGAATCATCCCCTTGGCTTGTTAAAGTGCATGTTTTCTTATACTAAGGGCTTTTTATCGTAGCTGTCGTTATATAGCTATCGTCTTTTAGCGATCCCCTGCTTTTTCTTACATAATAAATGTCTAGGGATTAAAACCTGTTAAATCTCGAATAATAAACGAAATAAAAAAACAGCATGTTCCCACTCATCTAAAATTACACAATAAAAACAAATACTTAATAAAATTAATTCATTTTAATGGTCTCTAAACCCGCAGTTTGTAATCTTTTGTAAAGTAATATTGATACTTAAATAGGCTTTATGACACTATATATGTATTGGCAATAAGCCACCTTATAGGTATAAATAACATGTCTATCCAAGTCAAAGATTTAAATAACAATATTATCCCTATTCAAAATATCCAGTTTGCGGGTGGCGAACGACATGTTCAAATTTCAGCAGATACATTAAAAACATTGAAAGGGCAAATTCAGATTCAAGCCAAAATCAGTAACACGCAAGATTTGATGGATTACTTGTTAATTGAAAATGTATTACTCAATCAAGGTTTAGAAATTGATTTGGAAATCCCCTATTTCCCATACGCACGCCAAGATCGAATCTGTGCGATGGGACAGGCATTCTCATTAGAACTGATGACAAAATTATTAAATATCAATACTGAGCAATTTCCACAACAGCGTAAATCAATCAAAGTTTGGGATGCACATAGTTGTGTTACTGAAAAACTTTTAAATGAAAACACCCATTTTTTTGAGATTGAGAATGTTCAACCAAGTGAAATCATTCTGCAAAATTCAAAGTTACAAGACATTTTAATTGCTCAAGACACCGTTTTAATCTGTCCAGATGCAGGTGCAAAACAACGGACAAAAATGATTGCCAAAGTCATCAATAGCTTAAGGGATCACGAAATCGAAATGGTCTACTGTGAAAAAAAACGTGATGCCGTCACAGGAAAAATTCAGAATGCTCAAGTCAATGCAACTGATTTAACTGGCAAAACAGCTGTGATCACGGACGATATTTGTGATGGTGGTGCAACTTTTATTGGTATTGCACAAGAGTTAAAAAAATTAAATTGCCAACATGTGATTTTGTATGTGACTCACGGGATCTTTAGTAAAGGTATGCACGTATTTGAAGGCTTGGTTGACCAAATTTTTACCACGACGAGCTTTCCACAAACTGAACACCCAAATTTAAACGTCATTTCATTTAGTCGTTTCAATTCATTTTAATTATTTTGGAGAATAAGAATGAGCTTAAAAATCAATCCACTAAATGCAATCGACTTTTATAAAGCAGATCACAGACGTCAGTACCCTGCTGGCACAGAATATGTTTATGCCAATTTCACGCCACGATCTTCTCGTTTAGCAAAAATGTTGCCTGATTTCGACGATAAAATCGTGTTCTTTGGCTTACAAGGCTTTATCAAACACTTTTTGATCGAGACTTGGAATGAAGGTTTTTTCCAACAAGACAAGACAAAAGTCATTGCTAGATATAAACGTAGAATGGATAACGCATTGGGTGACGGCGCAGTACCTGTCGATCATATCGAAGCTTTATATGACTTAGGCTATTTACCAATCCGAATCAAGGCGCTAGAAGAAGGCAGTCGTGTCAATATAAAAGTACCTGTACTCACTATTGTAAATACCCTGCCTGAGTTCTTTTGGTTAACCAACTACTTAGAAACAGTACTCAGCGCTGAATTATGGAAAAGCTGTACGACAGCAACGATTGCATTTGAATACAAACGCTTACTGACAGCATATGCGATTAAAACAGGTGCACCTTTAGACTTCGTTGCTGTACAAGGCCATGATTTTAGTAGTCGCGGCATGAGTGGGATTTATGATGCCACACAAAATGGTGTAGGGCATTTAACCAGCTTTATCGGTACAGATGCGGTTTCAGCGATTGATTATGCAGAAGAATATTACGATGCGGAAGACATTGTTGGCGTTTCGGTTCCAGCAACCGAACATAGTGTGATGTGTATGGGCAGTGAAGACAATGAAATTGAAACTTTTAGACGTTTAATCACAGAGCTTTATCCATCAGGTGTGGTCAGTATCGTATCGGATACTTGGGATTTTTGGCGAGTGATTACAGAATTTTCTGTGGAGTTAAAAGACGAAATTCTAGCTCGCCAGCCAAATGCTTTAGGTTTGGCTAAATTGGTTTTCCGTCCTGACTCTGGTGATCCTGTAAAAATCATTTGCGGTGACCCAGAAGCTGAAATGGGCAGTCCAGCTTATAAAGGCGCTGTGCAATGTTTATGGGAAATCTTTAGCGGAACCGAAACAGATCAAGGCTATAAAGTTTTAAATGAGCGCGTTGGTTTGATTTATGGTGACTCGATTACTTTGGAACGTGCTTTAAATATTATTCAAGGGCTGGAAGCTAAGGGCTTTGCTTCAAATAATCTGGTCTTTGGCATCGGTAGTTATACTTATAATTATTTAACACGTGACACATTTGGCTTTGCAGTTAAAGCGACTTGGGGACAAGTCAACGGTGTTCCACGTGAATTGTTTAAAGATCCAATCACTGATTCTGGTATAAAGAAATCTGCCAAAGGTTTACTTCGTGTAGAAAAAACTGAGGATGGCTTTGTATTATTTGATCAACAAACCATGGAACAAGAACAACAAGGTGAGTTAAAAACGGTGTTTGAAGATGGGCAATTGATTCGAGCATGTCGTTTGAATGAAATTCGGGAACGCTTGGCAAATCAGTTATAACAGCTATTTGCAGAAACCTTGCTTTTATCGCAAGGTTTCTGCGCTTAGAGTACGCCATTATCCATCTCATTTTTACTAAACTTATTTTCTACTTGGCGAATCTCTCCTACCCTGTAATAATCCAAGACAATCCGTTACTTTAATAAAATCAAGCGAGCCTTATAGTGACCTTTAACTCTGAACAGGAATTTCTATCAAACTATAATAAAAAGGATTATGAATCCCCTTTACTTACAGTTGATATGGCGATTTTTTCTGTTGATGCGAGTCAACTACAGGTTTTATTGATTAAACGTTCTAATTTCCCACAGAAAGATAAATGGGCACTCCCAGGTGGTTTTGTCGATTTGTCTAAAGATCAAGATTTGATGGCAACAGCACATCGTAAATTGGTTGAAAAAACTGGACTTCAATCACCGCATTTGGAACAAGTTGCGACGGTTGGCAATGCAACACGTGATCCTCGTGGGTGGGCTGTAACAGCTTTATATTTTGCCCTGATTGATTTCAAAGCATTCCAACAGATTGCCACTGAACAAAATGAATATAGCGAGTGGGTTTCAATTGCTGAGGCAAAAAAATTAGACTTGGCTTTTGATCATTTACAGCTTTTAGATATGGCTGTTGACCGTTTAAGCAGTAAGGCACGTTATACTGCCTTACCCGTCAGTTTGATGCCTCAACTGTTTACTTTGACTGAGCTACAGCAGATTTATGAAATTATTTTAGGGCAAAGCCTAGAAAAGAAATCATTTAGACGGCGTATGATTGAAGCTGGCGCAGTTGAGGAAACAGACCAAACTAAAATTGCGGGCAAACGTCCTGCTCAATTGTATAAGTTTGCGCTAGAAAGTTATGATTTCCATTTTCCTCGAATTTTGGAGTATCCGAGGGAAACCACTTAAGCGCGTTGTATTATTTGGATAACAGCGAACAATGAAAACTTTAGAACAATTAATCAATATTGAAGATTCAGGCTGGATATTGGTACAAGAATGGATGACTCAAGCCACCAACCATATTGAAGTTTTACCCAAGAACAAATTAAGAGCTGAACAAGAGTTACTGAGCATTCAAGTCACAACACGTTCACCTATGGGTTCAATTATTTATGAAACAGGTGGAATACTGATTGATCATGGATGGTTGAGAATTTTAGCTTCAGGACATCCAAAATTAGATCGTGGTATTACTGAATGGAATCATCATAAAACGTTTCATCAATCTGATCTGGAGCTAACCTATCTACTGATTGCTGATGATGTTTTAGGGGGTTACTTTGCTATCAATAATGGAAAATTAGGTGAAGCAATTGGAAAGATTTACTATTTTGCCCCAGATACATTGGTATGGGAAAATCTTGATGTGAGCTATTCAGAATTTTTGACTTGGGCATTCAATGGAGATATTGCTCAGTTTTATCAAGTATTCCGTTGGCAAAACTGGCAGACAGATCTTCAAAGTCTCAATGGCAACCAAGTCTTTAGTTTTATGCCCATGTTATTTACCAAAGAAGGTAAGGATATCGAACAAGTGGATAAAAAAATTATTCCTATTTCTGAGAGTTATGATTTTCATTTTGCACCGACTTTAAAATAACTGAGAGCAGCAAATCCGTGAGCAATCATCTAAAGTTAATCCGAGCTTTTCCTAAAGCTCTATTAGATGATGTTTTAGTAATATCAAAATACTTAGAAAGTAAAAAAATAAAAATTCATGAAAGCTCTCAATGCGAAGTGTTGATTCATCACGAACATATCGTTGTACCATCAAGGATCTATATAACTCAGTTACAATGTATTGAGTTTCATAATTTTTCTTTAACACAACGTCAAATTCTATGGTGTATTCTTACTCGCCATCACAATGGTTTTGTTCGGCAAAGAGCGCTCGAAAGACTCATTAAAACTGACCTTACAAGTTTTATGATCCCTTTCATTTTTCAGTTATTGGGTGAATATGTTCAAGAAATTTTAGAGGCCATTGAACCGATTCTAGATGCAAATAATCAAGGGCTTTTTGCAGCATTTATGCTGCAAAATCCAAAATATGACCAAACGACTCAAAGTAGAATTGTCAGCTATTGGAATGAGTATTATCGGATTAAATATCCAAATTTTAACGATTTTATTGGTTATAAAATTTTAAATAAGCTTAAGAATTTTGTTCAAAATAATCATCAGTAGAGTTACTCCCCCTTAGCCTGATGAGCTTAAAAATGACAAATCAGATTTAGGCTAATACATATTAGATAAACCAAAAGCTTTGATTAAAAAATGATTTGGATTTTGTTTTTCGGGATTTTTTGAACCAAGCTCTGGTTCAAAATATAAAACCACCTGACTTTTATTGATTTTCACAATTACATTATTCAGTTGTTGATTAAATTTAATGGAATAATCAGCTCTCTGCTTATTTAGAATTTTTAGAAATTTGTCCAAACTCAATTTTTTAAAATTTTGAATCACCCAAGGCTCAACTTTCAAAGTTTTACTCTTTTTTAATTGACGAAACTCATCACAAAAAATAGCGCAAAGTTGCTTTTCAAAAAAATGGAGTTCTATCGTACCTAAACGCCAAAGTTCGGTATAACAATCTATCGTTAAGTGATCATCCGGTTTGGAGAGTTCATTCTTCAAGCATTCTATGGTTTGCCCTAATTCTACAAAATCAAACTTTCCATTTAAAATAAAATCTTTTAAATCAATTTCTAACTTCCGCTTCAATTTCATTTATTGGTTTCCAAAAATAACTACATAAGTCCCTATTTGCATTTTTTCCTCTAAACAACAGACCAGTTTTTCTAAAAAATTCATCACTTTGCTATCGTTAAAATGCAGATCTCTAATTTTTAAGATAATGCCTTGTATGGTATTTTGATCAAAATAATTATCTGAACAAGGATCAAAACTACACTCAAATTCATTTCTCAGTGGGCTAAACAACGGAAATAAAGATCTAAATAGTTTAACGACATAAGCAAAATCATCTTGCGGAATAAAATAAGTTCTATTGTTTTTATCTTGTATCCTCTCTAAGTTTTCATCTTCAGCCCAAATAAAGAAACCCACTTTATCAACATATTTTAGATTTTCATCTATGCTCAATTTGATTGTGCGTTGATTAAATTCATTAATTTTTTGAATGATTTTTTCAAGATTGTGATGATATCTAGGATCATCATAATATTCTCGTGCAAGCTCCGCTTTACAATCTGTTGCTGCACAAATTTTTTCAATATTCTGCTGATGATAAGCTTGTATGCAATGTTCTATCTCATCATATTGTTTTAATAAAGCGCAAGCATCTGCGATTGAAATGGTAATTTTTGCGCGTAATTCATGTAATTTTTCTTTATCCATAACACATCACTTTTAATTGCCTCATTCTTTCATTTTCAATATTTATACATCACAACTTTGCAAACTCTATTATCTTAATCAAAACATTTAAAATTGGACAATAACAATGAATGCACTAAGCTACTTTGAAATTCAGTCTTCAAACCCTGAACGTGAAGTTAAATTTTATCATGAAGTTTTCGGTTGGAAATTTAGCAAAGTTGAAGGTCTACCCATTCAATATTTTCAAATTGAAACAGCCGACATACATGGTGGCTTATTGGAGCGTCCAGCTCAAACACCACCCACCCATTGTGGAACCAATGCCTTTACCTGTTCCTTTGAAGTTGAAGATTTTGATACAACTGCTGAAAAGATTTTAGCTTTGGGTGGACAAGTAGCAATGGAGAAATTTGCTATTCCCAATAAATGTTGGCAAGGATATTTTTTAGATGCAGATCATAATACCTTTGGACTCGTCCAAGTTGATCCCAATGCAAAATAAGCTTGATTGATTGAAAATCTAAATACATGTTCGAAAAAAACCTGTCTATATTCGGCTGCATGAAACAGTTGAAATTAAAAGATAGTTAAAAATTTTTAAGAATTTTTATAAAAAATACAGATCATATTAAGTGATTAAGGCCTTACAGCTGATTTAAGCATTCAATTTGTGCTACCTTAATTTTAAATTCTGTAAGGCTTATCTAACTAATGACTGTACGCTTTCTTCATACTTCAGACTGGCATCTGGGACAATTCTTCTATAACCATTCTCGCCAGTATGAACATGAGCAATTTTTAGCGTGGTTATTAGCTCAAATCAAAGAAAAACAGCCCCATGCCCTATTGATTGCAGGCGATATATTCGATGTCATCAATCCTGCATCTGCTGCGCAGAAACAGCTCTATCAATTCCTAGCCAATGCACATCAGCTTGCCCCACATATGCAAACCTTAATGATTGCAGGTAATCATGATTCAGGTTATCGGATTGAACAAGTTGAGCCCCTGCTTGAAAAATATCACGCTAAAACAGTAGGGGTGATTCATAAAAACGAGCTTGGTCAAATTGATTTAGATCGTTTACTGATTCCAATTTATGATGAACAAAAAAATATTATTGCTTGGTGCCTAAGCTTACCGTTTCTACGCCCAGCCGAAATTACTGGCTTTAATGAACAAACCAATAACAGTCAAAATGCCATTGCCTATTTACATCAACAGGTGATTTCTGAAGCACAAAAAAGAAAGACGGATAATCAAGCACTCATTCTGATGTCACATGCCCATATGCAAGGTGGAGAAACCTCTGATTCTGAACGCCCGATTATCATTGGCAATGAGGAAGCACTGTCTACCACATTGTTTGAAGATAGCATTGATTATGTTGCGCTCGGACATTTACATAAACCACAAAAAGTTGGTCAGGAACATATCCGTTATAGTGGTTCGCCTATTCCCTTATCCTTTAGTGAAATCAATTATAAACACCAAATTGTCGACGTTAATATTGACCCGCTTAAAACAGATGAGTCACGGGTTTCATTTGAAAGTGTATTTATTCCCCGTAGTGTACAACTGCATAAAATTAAAGGGGAATTGAATGAAGTTTTAGCCAAATTAAAGGCATTAGCAAGCGGTGAAATTGAAAATATTGATCAGCGTGAATATGTCGATATTGAATACCATACCGATGTTCCACCTCCGCCCAATTTGCGCCAACAATTTGAAGATGCCTTGCCTAAAAGCCGTTACCGCTTAGTTCGCATCTCAAGACAATACTTTGCATCAGAAAAAAATAGCGATGAAATTACTTCAATCAATTTGGAACCACCGACACCAGAAAAACTCTTTCAACAACTTTGGGAAAAAAATGGCTATACCAATGATGATGCAGTCTTGAAAGACTTTTTAAGCTTATTACAAGAAGTCGAAAAAACGCTTGAAAATCAACATGACGCATAGGAGTTTGCTGTGAAAATTTTATCTATACGACTCAAAAATCTCGCGTCTCTTTCTGGTGAACATTTTATAGATTTTGAATCTGAGCCTTTAGCTTCAGCAGGTTTAGTGGCGATTATTGGAAAAACAGGGGCAGGAAAATCAACCATTTTGGATGCCATGTGCCTTGCTCTGTTTAATAAAATCCCACGTTTAAAAGACAGTGATGGTAAATTACAGGATGTTGATGGCTCTGAACTTTTAACCAACTCACCACTGACTGTACTACGCCGCGGGACCGCGCACGGCTTTGCTGAATTATGTTTTGTGGCACAAGACCAAAAGCATTATTTGGCACGCTGGGAACTTAAACGTTCCCGTGAAAAAGCAGATGGAAAACTACAAAGTGTCCAACGCTATTTAAAATGCTTAACTGATGGAACAGTGGTAGCAGATAAAGCCAAAGCCGTTGAATCAGCGATCTATAAAATTACCCAACTGAGTTTTGAGCAATTTACCCGTGCAGTTCTTTTGGCACAGTCCGAAGTTACAGCCTTCTTAAAAGCACGTGACAATGAACGTGGTGAATTACTTGAGTATTTAACCAATTCATCCATTTTTGGAAAAGTCGGTCAATTGGCCTATGAAAAAACCAAATTGGTGGCATCAAAACGTAAGGAATTGGAAAATCTTCTCGGTCATATTGAGCTCCTCTCTGAGGAAGATGCCGCTGAATTACACATACAATTCCAACACATCAATCAAGACTATAAAAAACTTGAAGATGAAAAATCGCAACTTGAAAAACAGCAGCAATGGTTTGAGCGTAAACAAAAACTGAATGATGAAATTGTCGTTAAGCAACAGTTGCTTGATACACAGTTACAGACGCAACAAGGCTTAATCCCTGAGCGTGAACGTTTAAATCGTTTAGAAATATTCTCAGAGATTCGCTCTAGTCTTTTTCAAAAGCAACAACTGATAAAAACCGAACAGCAACTCGCACCACAAATTCAAAAACAACAACAGCTTTTTGATGCATTACAAGTTCAATTTGACACTGAAAAGACCCGTTTTCTCCAAACTGAAAGCACTTTAACTGAACAACAAAATTTCGAAAATACCCATCGTGAGTCTTTGAGTGAAGTACGGAAATGTATTCAGGAGCGGGATTTTATTGGGGTCGAATTTAAGAAAATTCAGACCAGATTAAATGATTTAGAATCGTCTAAAACTCCACTACTCAATCAACAACAACAACTAGAACATCATATTCAGCAGATTACAGAAAAACGAAATATTTTAAATCAACAACTTGCAGACACTCAACAGTTCTCAAGTTTGGATAAAGGTTTAACTGCACATGTGCAACAGTTAACTCAATTTATTCAGCACTATCAATCTATTGAAAATCAATTAGGGAACCTGTCTCAAGCTGAAAAGAGATTAATTGAGCAAAAAACACAATTACAAGATTCAATTCATCAATTTGGAATTGCGGAGCAACTTGAAACTCAGCTTGAACAAACACGCCAACAACGTGAATCGAAACTGAGCCAACTCAACCAATTGGCTACGTTACAACAAAAATTAGCCCAGTTTTTTGAATTAAAGATTGAATCCCAGCAACTCAATGACCTATTGAATCGTTGCTCAGCGCAATTTCAACAACTTGAAAAAACCACAATACAGGCTGAGCAAGATGCTCAAACGGCGAAACAAGCTCGTTTAAAACTGCAAGAGGTTTTACAACAACAACGCTTATTACATGCTGAAAATGTAGAACATTTAAGAGCTGAATTAGTAGATGGTCAACCTTGTGTTGTCTGTGGAAGCATTTCTCATCCCTATCGTCTTGATGATTCTGCTGTATCTAAAGTACTGTTTGAGCTACAACAGCAACAGGAACAACAAGCCACGCTCAAAGAACAACAAACATTTAACCTTTGGCAAGCGGTTCAACAAGACTTGACCAAATTAAGTGTCGAACAGCAACAGTTCAAGACAGCTATCCGAAATGTGTCTGAAAAAATCACGATCACACAACACCAGTGTATTGAACAAGGTCAATCTGCCCAAATCCCAGTGGACTTAACTCAGACACAATCTGAAATCAAGCAGCAATTGGAGCAACTTACCCAGCAATATCAGCTTGATATTCAACAGTTTGAAATGCAATCTAAGCAATGGATTCAAAACATCAAAATTCAGCAGCAATTAAGTCAAAACATTCAGCACACTGAACATCTATTGCAAAATGCCAATAACCTACACAATCAGGTTCAGCATATTGTCAGTTGCTTAGCTGACCGTGAAAAAGATACCTGGCAACAGCACAGCGTACAGACTGCACAACATATCTTGAGTCAATTAAATACGCGTACACAACAACTTGAACAATTTGAGTTATTGTCGAAACAGCATGATCAATATGTACAGCAACTCAATACAGCTCAACTCAATATAGCGAATGCAACCAAACAGATTTCTGAAACTGCTCACAGCTTGAACGAGATAAAACTAAAAGGGCAACAAAATACAGAATTGGCAAATCGACTCATTCATAGCATGACAGGATTAACAGAGGTTAAGCCGAATGAATGGTTAACTCAGTATGAGCATGAATATCAGAAAATTCAGACGCTTTACCAACAACAAAAGCAAAGTTTTAATCAATTACGCAATCAATTTGAGCAGGAAAAAAGTCAGCTCGAACAACTTAAAGCCCAACAACAACACAATCAGAATAGCCTCAATCAAGTGAATCAGGATATTCAGCAATGGCTTGCTCAACATCCTGATTTTCAGGCTAATGATTTAGAGTACTTGGCTCAAATCACGGCGGTACAAGAACAACAGATTCGCCAACAACTGCAACACGCTGAACGAATGTTGAATGAGGCCAACTCAGCACTTAAAACCATACAAGAGCAATTAATCGAACATAAGCTCCATCAACCCGAAATTGATTTTGAACAGCTACAGCAATTGATTTTGGATAATATGAATGCTTTAAAAACCCAATTTGAAATCCGCGATCAGTTAAAACTCAAACTTGAATTGCATCAGCAAAATCTTGCTAAGCAAAAGCAATTTGCTGATCAGATTCAACAAGTACAACAGGAAGAACATCGCTGGGGCAAAATTTCAGGCTTAATGGGAGATGCGACAGGTAAGAAATTCCGTGATTATGCACAGCAATATAATCTGGATATTTTACTCGAACATGCCAACCAACAATTGGCGATGTTGTCTCAACGTTATACCTTAAAGCGATTAGATAACTCACTTAGTCTTGCCATCATTGACCATGATATGGATGGTGAAACCCGTTCTGTTGCCTCACTTTCAGGGGGGGAGTCGTTCTTGACTGCCCTTGCCTTATCTTTGGCAATTGCCAATATGGCATCGGGTTCAATGAAAATTGAATCTCTCTTTATTGATGAAGGTTTTGGAACATTGGATGCATCTTCTTTACATATGGTCATGAATGCTTTAGATCAATTGCAGAATCAAGGGCGTAAAGTTGTATTGATTTCACATATACAGGAAATGCATGAACGTATTCCTGTGCAAATTCAGGTACGTCCTTTAGGAGCGGGTGCAAGTACGATTGAAGTGGTGAGTTAGTGTTTAACTCACACTTCTTAATTTAAATTTTTATCGTATTCTGCTTGTATCTTATCGCAATAAGGTTTCATTGCAGTCACTGAATTTTTAAAACCATTCAAAGCTTCATCAAATGTCCGCTGATCTTCAGCAAACTCTTGATCGAATTGCTCTTTATACTTTTGATTATTCAACAACATTTTAACGATTTGCTGTTGATGAACACATCTCCTATGCGCGCTCATTATATTATCATCTTGAGCCGTATTCGCAATTGAATCCATGAGAGATGCAACAAGGGATTCAAAAACCTCCTTAAACGCTTGATAAGTCTTTTGCTCTGAAACAATCGCTTTGTTCAGCTCAGGATTTACACTTGTATTTGCATGAATTAAAGATGTAACCAATAAACATAGAATTGATAGTAAATATTTAATATTTTTCATTATTCTTCCAAACAATTAAAAAAGAAGTGCTTATAAGCACTTCTTTACTTTATTCTTTATCGATCTGCTGGAAATGCATTTGGTGGAGGTGCATATTTACTCACGGGTTTAGCCTCATCTTCTGGTGCTTCCAACTCATATAAAACCGTACCAATTACACCAGCATTCTGAATTGAACCATTCTCTGAATTCGCAGCATACGCATCTTTAGGCTTACTAAAAGTGAAAGAAGCAACAGCAGATTCACTCTTACGGAAACCTTCAATTTTCAAAGAATCATGTGCATGTAATACATAACCAGAATTACTTCGGGATGCCTCACTGCCATCTATGACATCTACACCATCAACACTGGCAACCACTTCAAAGGTTTTCGCTGTGTTATTTTCATACTGAAGTTGATAGCTTTGCCCTTCACGCCCTGACAAATAGTAGCTTTGTCCAACACGATATATTGGAATTCGGTTTCCACGATCATCTACAACAGAAAAACTCACTTTTCCTGCGGCAATAGAAATTGAATTGACCGTTTTACCTTTGTAGTTCTTATCTGCATATTGCACGATAGTTTCAGCAAGAGGTGAATCAGATTTACGCTTTAACTGCACTTCAGTCACATGGGAATCAATTTCATCACCCCACTTTGTGCCTAACTTTTCATCAGCTGCAACTTGATTGTTGGCTGCTTCAGCGGCTGCCTCTGCACTGGTCGCTTCAGTTTGAGATTGTGATGCGCTTTCATCTGATTTTTTCGAACATGCAGCTAGAAAAATACACAACAAAAGGCAGAGAAATATATTTATATTTTTCATTATAAAACCTATTTTAAAGTTTATAAGTTACGTAGATTATTATCAAAGTCATAATATCGTAGCTGTTTTGACTGCGCTATTTTTAAATTATTGCAATTGTGTAACATTATAACATCTCAAAAAAGAGGGATAATGCTATCCCTCTCACTTCTTGATATTTTTAATTAATCCGCAGGAAAGGCATTTGGTGCAGGCGCATAAGTATCCTTAGTTTTTTTGGGTAGATCGTATTTAGGTGCTTTTAACTCATACACCACTGTACCAATCACACCAGTATTTTGAATAGAACCACTGGCAGAGTTGGCAGCATAAGCATCATTTGGCTTACTAAAAATAAATGAAGCTACAGATGAGTTACTTTTTCTAAAACCTTCAATCGCAAATGAGCTATAAGGTCTTAACACATAACCACTATTTGAACGTGAAGCTTTACTTCCATTAAGAACATCTAGGCCATCGACACTTGCAACAACTTCAAAGGTTTGGCTACTGGTATTGGCATAACGCAATTGATAGCTTTGTCCATCACGGGCTGAGAGATAATAACGCTCGCCATCGCGATACAGTGGTAAAATTCGCCCACGATCATCTACAACAGAAAAGCTAATTTTTCCAGCGGCTAAAGAAATGCTGTTAATACTGCGTCCTGAAAATTGCTTACTGGCATAACGAATTTGAGTTTCATCAATAGGATGACTACTTAAACGTTTTAAATCAACTTGAGTCACATACGAACTCACGTCATCTCCCCATTTCGTTCCCAAACGCTCTTCCGACTTTACTCGATTTTGATTGGAAATAGGCGCTGGTGCAGCCTTAGCTGTTGCTGAGGTAGGTGATGGTGCAGATTCGATTTCTTGCGAAGTAGCATCCTGAGTTGAAGAATATTTTGCAGTACTACAAGCACTGATTAAAGCACAAAGACATAACCATAATAATAGTTTGGATTTATACATATTCTATTTCCAGTTTTTAAATTTTATTCAAATCAGTATAGTCAAATTGAGGATCATATTACATCTAGAATTGTTGAGTATATTTTAAAAAAGTTAACTGAATAGTTTGCCTTAAAGTAAATTCCAAATGCTTAAACGGATACTCATCAGCTTCATTTTACCAGTACATAGAATTGTTTTTTTATAGTGATTTATCTTAGCCAATATAAAAATCTAATTACTATTCAAAAGAATAAATACCAACACAAATCAAAAAACTGTATGTAGAAATACAGTTTTTGATTTCATTCATGCAACTACTCAGCTTGTATAGGTCTTAGAGTTAGAATCTGTTCACTACGTCCAAATGGCCCATAAATATCATGTAAGACGGAACTGGTTAAACCAATACCATCGTCACCATATTGTTGTACGGTTTCTAAACCTAACCATTGACCTTGAGGCAAACGATATAAATGAATTTGTAAATCTAAGTTTGGAAAGCTCCAATTAAAAGGGGGTGTTTGTCTCGCCACGACACCATTTGCAGTATCGACCATTCCCATTAACTTCACAAATGCCGATGTCGGTCGACCTTCAACCATATCCAAAGTATTGCTAAGCCACACAATACCAGCTCCTTGTCGACGTTGCTCAGTCCTTGCTTCAATCGAATGAATATAGCCACCAGGCCATTGACGTATTTTATGCCAAATTGGTAACTGTTCAGGCGTACCAATAGATTGATCCTCTAAACCTGCAACAATTTGACTATTATTGGTCATCATGCGCCAAGTTCTCGCCACAATGCTTATTTTACCTTGTGTGACCATTTCGGATTCAATCAGTTCAATGGTCTTGCCAGCACGAATCACTTTTGTCCGAATATAAAATTCACCACCCGCAATTAATCCAAGAATATCTAAACTTATACGACCAATTCGAACATCATTTCGAGGTGAAAACTGCTCTAATTCAGCACAAATAACCCCTGTCGCTGGTGCCATATGTTGCTCATGCGCATTCCAAGCCCCTTGAGCATGATGTGTCGATTGATAATGTGCAGTCACTACACCCTGCTCATCGATATGACGCTGAATCAATTGATAATATGCAGACATAAACTTCCCTATCACTCTTAAAAATCATTCGCTATACATATAATTCCGCATTATTTTTGTACTCGACTTAAGCAAAGAAGTCTAATACTAATAGGAAAAATGACCCATAGCGTTCAATATTTTCACACTGGATTGAACGCTTAAATTTAAAGTGAGATATTAAAAAGTGTGACATATTGAAAAGTCAGTATTTGAAAGCCTATATTTAACCGATGGGTAAAACGACAGCTGAAAAAATCAGACAATAAATACCAAAGAAATGCCAGCGGCCATGTTCAAGCCAACTCGATAGCCATTTTAAAGCAACAAGACCTGCAATAAAGCTAAACAGCATCCCAAACATGCTGGGTAAAAGCAGTTGAGCTAAATGAATACTTTGAAAATTCTCGGCATGTAGCAATCGATAAAGCTCTTTTACAATCACCGCTGGGGTTAACACCACTGCCAAGGCAAAACTAAACTCTTCCGCTTTTTGGCGAGCGACACCTAAGAATAATCCTGTTGAAATTGTTGCACCTGAACGTGAAAAACCACGGAACGGCAAGCATAAAGCTTGAACTGCACCAATCCATGCCGCACTTTTCATCGTCACATCACCAACCTGTCCACGATCTAATCGAGAAGATAAAATAATCAATACACCAGCAGAAGCTAAAGCAGCAGCCATTAATTTTGAATTGCTAAACAATTGCTCAATTTCAAAGCGGTTTGCCCCAGCAAAAAAAACATGTTTGATCATCGATTGCAACGCTAATCCAAGTACGCCCGTGATGCCTGTTGCAACAATCACAAACCATGCTTGTTTTTTAAAACGATCCCATGACGAAAAATAGGTTGTGCGCCAAGACTTCCAAAAATACACAATGACCGCAAACATGGTTCCTGTATGTAGCATCACCAATAAAAACGTCATATCAGGCGCTGATGGGTCAAAACCCATCAATTTTTCAGCCACAATCACATGCGCTGAACTGGATACAGGCAGCAGTTCTGCAAACCCTTGTATGATGGCAAGAATAAGTACATGAAAAATAGTCATCAACAATCTCAACGGATTAGAATTATTGATGCCTTATACGTTTACAGCATTAAATCTAAATTAAAATAAACTTAAACCCAGCGAAAATTAAGTCAGGCTCCAAGCCAGTTTTAGTCTGACCTTTAACGCTGACTTGAATAATCTCGTGCACCAAACAAAGCTGTCCCGATACGTACCATGGTTGACCCTGCGGCAATAGCTTCTACCATATCTCCAGACATCCCCATGCTCAACGTATCCCAATCTTCAGCATGCGCATGATGAACTTTAACCTGATCAAATAATTGCTTTGCATCACTGAATGCTTGCGGATGATCAGGTGCAGGAATCACCATTAAACCACGTAACTTTAAATTCTTTAATTGACTGATTTGTTTCACAAGATCTGCCACATCATCAGGCTGACAACCATCTTTACTGTCTTGTGCATCAATATTGACTTGCAAGCAAATATTTAATGGCGTTTGAGTCGCTTCTCGTTGATTTGAGAGACGCTCTGCAATGATAAAACGATCAACTCCATGCACCCACGCAAACTTTTCAGCAAGATGCTTGGTTTTATTGCGCTGCACATGACCAATAAAGTGCCATTCGATCTCTAAATCTTTTAAATCTTCAATTTTTTCGAGCGCTTCTTGTAAATAATTCTCGCCAAAAGCACGCTGACCCGTAGCATACATTTCTTTTAATAGTGTACTTGGATGTGTCTTGGAAACTGCCAACAACTGTACCTGACTCACATCTCGATTTGTAGCCAAACAGGCCTGCTGAATTTGCGCGAGTACATGATTTCGAGCTTGATTTAGATCATTCATTGACAAGGTTCTCATTTCATAAAAATTTCAGCTTCCAAGCAATGAAATTGTTGGTTATGCTGAGTGAAAGGCCTTATTATTCTACAAAATAATTAAGCAAATAGGTTTTTATTCGGGGACATTATGGATATTACAGAATTATTGGCGTTTTCCGTCAAAAACGGTGCATCTGACTTACACCTTTCAGCAGGTATGCCACCGATGATTCGTGTCGATGGTGAGGTCCGTCGTATCAATTTACCAGCACTGGAACATAAAGAAGTTCACAGACTGGTTTATGACATCATGAATGATAAACAACGTCGTGATTTTGAAGAACAATTAGAAACTGACTTCTCATTTGAAGTTCCAGGTATTGCCCGTTTCCGTGTCAACGCATTCAACCAAAACCGTGGTGCGGGTGCTGTATTTCGTACCATTCCTTCCAAAGTATTGACCATGGAAGATTTAGGTTTAGGACAAATCTTTAAGGATCTTTGTGAGTTACCCCGTGGTTTGATCCTTGTAACAGGTCCAACAGGTTCCGGTAAATCAACCACATTGGCCTCTATGATTGACTTTATTAATGACAGTCGCTATGACCATATTTTAACGGTCGAAGATCCAATCGAATTTGTACACCAATCTAAAAAGTGCCTTATCAACCAACGTGAAGTGCATCGAGATACACATGGCTTTAATGAAGCACTGCGTTCTGCATTACGTGAAGACCCTGACATTATCTTGGTTGGTGAGATGCGTGACCTTGAAACCATTCGCCTGGCTTTAACAGCAGCAGAAACAGGTCACTTGGTTTTCGGTACACTACACACCACATCAGCGGCAAAAACCATTGACCGTGTGATTGACGTATTCCCTGCTGAAGAAAAAGACATGGTCCGTGCCATGTTATCAGAATCATTACAAGCGGTTATTTCACAGACCCTGCTGAAAAAGAATGGTGGCGGACGAGTTGCAGCACATGAAATCATGATTGGTATTCCTGCAATTCGTAACTTGATTCGTGAAAACAAAGTTGCACAGATGTATTCAGCAATTCAAACCGGTGCAAACTATGGTATGACCACATTGGATCAGAGTTTAAAAACACTGGTCGCCAAAGGTGTTATTAGTCCTCAAGTTGCAAGAAATGTAGCAAAACAACCAGAATCATTCTTATAAAATGGATTATTGAGGTTTAAAAAAGATGGACTTTAATGACTTGCTCAACATGATGATTGAGCAAAAAGCATCAGACTTATTTATTACCGCGGATGTTGAACCATCAATGAAAATTAATGGTCAAATTGTTCCTGTGGTAAAAACCAAGTTAAACGGCGAAATTATTATGCAATTGCTTAACTCTATTATGAGTGAAAAGCAGCGTAAAGAATTTGCTGAGACGCGTGAATGTAACTTTGCCATTACCAATCGCGATAAAACTGCGCGTTTCCGTGTCAGTGCTTTTCAACAACGTGATATGCCAGGAATGGTTTTGCGTCGTATTGAAACTCAAATTCCGACCATGGATGAGCTTAAATTACCACCTATCCTTAAAGATCTCGCAATGACCAAACGTGGGATCATCATCTTTGTTGGTGCAACAGGGACAGGTAAATCAACTTCGCTTGCGTCCATCATTGGTTATCGCAATCAAAATTCTAAAGGTCATATCATCACCATTGAAGACCCAATTGAATTTGTACACGAACATGCAGGATGTATTATTACCCAACGTGAAGTGGGAATTGATACAGATTCTTTTGAAATTGCGCTTAAGAATACTTTGCGTCAAGCACCAGATGTGATCTTGATTGGTGAGATCCGCTCTCGTGAAACTATGGACTATGCCATTGCCTTTGCTGAAACAGGCCACTTAGTCTTTGCCACACTGCATGCCAACAACGCCAACCAAGCAATTGACCGGATTATTCACTTCTTTGAGTCTGACCGTCATAGCCAGTTGTTTATGGATCTATCACTTAACCTCAAAGCCATGGTTGCGCAACAATTGATTCCAACACCAGACGGTAATTCTCGTCGTGCTGCAATTGAAATTCTCATCAACTCACCGTTAGTTTCAGACTTAATCCGTAAAGGTGATGTACATGAAATTAAGGATTTGATGAAGCGCTCTCGTGAATTAGGTATGCAGACATTTGACCAAGCGTTATTTGACCTCTATAAAGCGGGACAAATTACCTATAAAGACGCACTTAAACATGCTGATTCTCCAAATGATTTACGTCTACAAATCAAATTGGATGAAGAAGGTGGTGCACAGCTACTCAATTCAAATAGCAAACTCACCTTTGATGGACAATAGTTCAAAAGCAAAAAATAAGCTGATATAAAAAGAGGGGGCTTAGTTAAGCCCCCTCTTCATTTGTTGTATTTATGTGATTCTAGCGCTTACGATAAGCTTCCTGACATGCAGGTTCATCACAATAACCGTACAGATTCAAAGAATGTCCAGTCAATTGAAAGCCGTGTTTCTCAGCTACCGAATGTTGCTCATGCTCGATGGTTTCATTAGTAAATTCAACGACTTTATTACAATTTTGACAAACCAAATGATCATGATGATCTTCTTGCATAATTTCAAAAACAGAATGATTGTTTTCGAAATGATGGCGCTGGATAATTCCAGCAGCTTCAAATTGTGTTAACACACGATATACGGTCGCTAGACCGACATCTTCACCTTGTTCGAGTAATGTTTTATAAATGTCTTCCGCGCTCAAGTGGTGTTGTCTTGAATTTTCTAATAATTCCAAAATCTTGATTCGTGGTAGGGTAACTTTAAGTCCAGCTTTGCGTAAATCTTGATTTGAAATAGGCATATAAAAAGGTCTCTCAACAAATTTTAAGTTGGAATATGCAACAGAGTTGAGATGCAGTATGATCTATCCTTGGATCAATTGCATCATAATTAATTTGGGATAGTGTAGCAAAATGCAAAAAATCATGCTGACGTTATTCGTCGCTTCTTTACTTGGTGGTTGTTCTGTATTTGGAGTATACAAAGTCGATATTCCTCAGGGAACACCGTTAACCCAAGCTCAAGCTTCAAAAATTCAAGTCGGTATGACCTACCAACAAGTACAGTTCTTGTTGGGTAGCCCAACAGTCTCAGATCCATTGAATCCAGGACGATGGGATTACATTTACAACTATATCCCAGGAACTTACGCGAAAAAAGCGAAGATTCCCGCAGCACATGGCCAACATTTAAAGGTTTATTTTGATCAATCAGGTGTCGTAAACAAAATTGAAGGTTTAGAAACCATTCCTGAGTCTCAACCTGGTTTACCTGCTTCTAAAGAAGCAATATTGAATGCGCCCCCACTATAGACACTTTGCGATAAAAAGAAACCCCTCAATGAGGGGTTTTTCATATGCATTCAATTGTTTAAAGCGATTATTGTAAATAACGCCTTATTTAAATAACAATTGTTGATAGCGATTGCCACGACAGTAACGTCCGACAGGATTTGCTTTTGCGCGATTGCGACGAATATCTTTTGGATTAATCGTTAAAGCTCTATAAATTTCAACACGATCACCTGCTTGTAGCAAATGCGATTGCGCTTTTATTTTCACTCCGAAAATACCGAAACTAAAATTTTCAGGCAATTCTACTTGTTGTGCCAATCCACTTTGCGCAATTGCATCGGCAATCGTCATGCCTTGAGAAAATTGTAACTCAATGTGAAATTGTTGCTTTTCGGCAGCATATGCCACCCAAATCTTTGCCACGAGATTCACCTTGACCCTTAAATTAACTGTCCAATATAGGATACCAATGCCAACACAATGCTCAAAGGTAAAACAATTCGTACCGCAATACGCCAAATATTATAAAACGCTTCTGAACTAAAATTGATTGCTTTACGCAGGTGGCTGATTTTCATGATCCAACCCACAAAGATTGAGTAAATCAAGCAAATGACCAAGCCCCAAATCATCAGCAATGGATTAAACAGCACTGCAATGTTTGGAATTGCCCAAATGAATAATGCCAGCAACAACACTACAAATTGAATAAATATTGCGACTTGGCGTTGAGCTAACTGTTCTTTGCCTAGTTGTAATAATAACGCGGCTGAAATGACTGCAGTAAATAATAAAGTATAGGCAGGGATTTGCGCTGAAGCTGCAAAAAAACCAAAGGCAATCACAGCAACCAATTGCGCAATCCAAATCGGTAAAGCTGTTTTAGACGCCTCATTATTCTGTTGAACATTCAACAAGCTGGTTTGCCAATACAAGCCTAAACCGAGACCTGTGGCCACAAGGGCTAAAATCGTTGCATTGCCCCATTCCTTAAACTCTACAGGAGTAACATGCCAAGCGGGTAAGTGTGTACCGAAAACTTGTGCAAGGATTAAAGAAAGCAGCACGCCTATCGTGATCAAACCCACTAAAATTTGACGAGGTGCAAAAGACAAAGCAAAAGCCACCACAGCGGCACCTGCAAATAACAAATGACCTTCTATCGGTAAATTCGCAATCTGCACAGCACTTTGACTGATATTCGATAAAATCCCACCCGCTAAGAATGGAATAAAAATAACAGCCAGCCAACCCACAATACGCCACGATTGAGATGCGTCAGCATCACGAGTTAAGCTAGACAAGGCATTGAGTGCAGTTGTTTTAGAACGCTTTGCTAAAGCAACTTCTAAATAAGTAATCGGCAATGCCAACACCAGCATTGACACTAACCACAATATCCAAAAATCAATTTGTCGATCAGTTTGAATATCCAGACTTGGAGCTAAACCTGCGATAATCATAAATGATAAACAAAATGCCATGAGCGGCGATAACCATCGTGACATAGAATAATCCTGCATGAGGTGTTTCGTAAAAAGTTCTGCTATTTTGCCTTTGTCGATGCTGAAAATCAAAGCTTAAAAGAAAAAAGCAAATCACCCCTCGATGATTTGCTGCGCTAGATATTGTTATAATCTTTGTTATTTCTTTTTATCCCCTCTGAATTTTTTTAGTTAGAGAGTTGGTGATTCCCATAATTTCACAATCATAAAATGCCTGTAAATTATGAGAAAAATCTTGCAAACCAATTTTTGCCTTTTTTCTTTTCGTTTTCTTTAATGATCCCCATCATATTTAATTTTACAGCCCCTACATAATCTGCATCATCATGCTGAATATGATTAATTAACCATTTAGACAATACTTCATGCAATTCTTTTTCTATAGAATGCCCTTCTTCAAAACTGGTACGATAACTTTCGATACGTTTAATAAATAAGTCATGTACGCGTTTATGAGGAACACGGTATTTATAACCCGCTTCTTCTTGTAAGCTTTCTTCAAAGGTAAAATGGGATTGTGTATAGTCAATAATATTATCAAGAATTTGCTTAATACGAGTACGATCCGTTGCCATACCGATTTCATCAATTTCATTGATATAATCCAAAATCCGTTTATGTTGATCGTCGATCACATCGATACCCGTATTATATTCTGGAATCCATCTCATCTTCATACGATCACCTTAAAATAATGTCTTGACCTTCAGCAACCATATTAACGGCTATCTCTCTAAATAAAAATGAACTGTATTAGTCGGGATTCATTAAAAAAACTATGAAATAAATTAAGTTATTGTTTATACTTAGATAATATTTTAATCCGCACTAAAAGAGTAAGATATTTTTTAACCAATTATTAAGTTTAAATAATTTTATTGATTGTCTATATTTATTATTTAGAATGAATAAATGATTATGAATGTGTAATCTAAAAATTTTAAACAACCACTCAAATGATATTTTACTTACTATTTTCAACACGATTTCTCGTGATAAAATCACTCAATCATTTTTGCAAAATAAGAAAAAATATTCTTTTGTGATTTTGTTATATTTTTAAATAATTTCTTTATTCAAGTGAAATTTATTTTCTATTTTTATTCCGCTTATTTCATGATTTACTCTTAAAAGAGTTGAAATATAAATTTTATCACGACAATTTTATATAATAGACTTCTTTCATAAGTCCTTTTTAAAACCATAAATCAACATAAAAGCGCCCTCATCCTAGCCTTCTCCCAAAGCGAGAAGGAACTTTCAATACCAATATGATTCATGCCACATCATCATTTTTTGATTTATGAAACAACTTTAATATTTAAACAATTATAACGATATTATTACTCATTTTTTTCAAGAGAATATGATTAAACATTATTATTTTGATTGTCTTCTGTTTGTTGTAGTAGCATCAAAATACTCCGTTAAGTATCAAAGATGACCATCCTATACAATTTAATATGAGACTTTGATCATTCAAAATAATGCGATTTACAATAAATAATTCGAAGTAATTTTTACAGGATTTAGTGCAAAAAACCCTGTAACCGAATGATAAGGAAATTGCTATCGATCTAAGATAATTCTTGCATCTATAGCTAGTACAAAAGCACCTATAAAAACCTGAATGGGCTAGTTAAATTGAATTGTTTTTTATTTTTACAATGATTTATACTTGAAAAACATGGAGTTAGCGAATAACACCTCCCCCCAATCATCATATGAATTCATTCAGATCAAACTAATATTGATCTGCCTTGGTGACTCTAACCAAACTTGGATCAGCAGCCTCACGAGCAAGTCTTTCAACATGTGTTGTTGCTGTTTTTATCACTTGACCATCTTTAAATAAAATCATCTCACCAGGTTGGTATGCGGTCCAAACTTCATTTTGAGTTAATGGCTCTGTGGTAATCACGGCAACACGATCTTCTTTTGTCGTAAATTGACTAAAATCAATATCGACATCAATATCGACCAAGCGTGCATATGTAAATGGATACTCGCGTACAATCCAATGCAGCTTCGTTGTCGCATAACTAAACAATGCTTGTCCATTGGAGAGGCAAAAATTAAAAGTGCCATATTCTGCAATTTTAGGTGAAATTTCTTCAAGCAAGGCAAATACATCATTTAAACTCGGTTCAAAATAACCAAATCTTAAAACCAGTTGTTCAAGCAAATAACAAAATGCCAGCTCACTGTCGGTACTGCCTACAGGGGTAAAACGCCCTGACAAATGTGGATGAAAGTTATGTAAATCACCATTGTGCGCAAAAATCCACTGTCTACCCCATAACTCACGAATAAAGGGGTGGGAGTTTTCTAAGGTGATTTTACCTTGAGTTGCTTTGCGAATATGCGCAATCACATTCCGTGATTTGATTGGATAGTTACGTACCAGTTCAGCAATCGGTGACAAGACTGCAGATTGATTGTCGACAAATAAACGACATGCTTTATCTTCAAAAAAGGCAATGCCAAACCCATCAGAATGATCAGAGGTTATTCCTGCACGTTGAGAAAACCCACGAAACGAAAAAGTAATATCAGTGGGAGCAGCGCAGTTCATTCCAAGCAATTGGCACATAGTGTATTCATACAACATTTTATTTATAAGAATATTGTGCATGACTACGCAGCTGCTTGCAAATCTCAATAACTGAAAATAACTGCAAACAGATGCATATTATACCCATGACCTAACCCAGATCAGCAAAATGATTTGGGTACTTTTAGGATATCAAACTCTAAGTACCCTTATTTTTCGGACACTCAGCGATTAACCATTTTGTTTAAAACAAAGTTTTTGGCAATTTCATTGACATCTAAAAAGACAAAATAATCTAAACAATTAAATGCTTCATCGTGATATGCCTGTTTCGATAAACGCGCATTCATTTTCAAATAGACATCAAACAACTTTGGAATTCGTTCATCTTGTGGAAAGCTATACTCTGGATGGCTCGGTTCAAAAGCGGGATTTGCCTTTATATCAATCGACTGTTTGGCAATCATTTTCTTCAAATGCTGATGCGTATAGTAAGCACGTGCCTTATTGTCTTCCAAACGGATACTGACACATCCCATTAAGTGTTTTGCTTTCATTTTCCATAGCACTGTCGGAACCAAATTTAACCACAACATCGACAATGCACGTCCATTACGATAACGCGGATGTACACACGTACGGCCTATTTCCACAATATTGGATAGATGTGAAAGTTGAGAAACATCAAATTCTTGTGCGCTATAACTACGTGCAAGCTCATGCCCCTGAATCAACTTCAGACGTGTATAGGCAACAATCTCATTGCTCCATTTATCACGTAATACCGCATGCTCACAATCAAGGTCATATAAATCTTGATCTAATCCATTTTCAAATGTAATGCCAAACTGATCTGCGAATTGTACTGCACGAAATTTTTGTACTTCTTTGAGTTGTTTCAGGTCTTCAACCCATTCAAATTTATATTGTGATTGTGCTTTTTTAGGTTTTGGTAACGGTAAATTTAAGTTCTGGAAGTTCTGACGATACTGATTTAATTTTGCGAACATATTTTCGACTCCTTGAGCTTTTACTTACACTAGGCAATCCCGATGACACTTATATGACGAAAAAATGACCGTTTAAAAACACGCTATGAATGGTTAATTTGAAATAAAATCGGCAAAACAAAAAAGCCAATGTTTTACACTGGCTTTTGAAGAAAAATAATGTACTGATTAAAAATTATTTCTGAGGCTTGGCACGGTTGGTAATTAACGTTCCTACACCATGATCGGTAAAGATTTCTAAGAGTGTTGCATGAGGTACCCGCCCATCTACAATGTGCGCACTCACAACCCCACCTTTAACCGCATCTAAGGCACAACCCACTTTAGGAATCATCCCCCCGTAAATCACCCCAGTTTCAATGAGACGATCGACTTCTTGAGTACTTAGTCCAGTCAGGAGGTTTTTATTTTCATCTAAAACACCTGATATATTGGTCAATAGAATCAATTTTTCCGCGCCCAAAGCTTCTGCCACTTTACCTGCGACTAAGTCTGCATTGATATTATAAGTTTGACCGTCTTCATCTACACCTAAAGGCGCAATCACTGGAATAAAATCACTTTGGGTAAACATTTCTAAAACGTCAGTTTTAACCCCAGTCACTTCCCCAACTAGACCCAAGTCAATTTGCGTGACTGTACCATCTGCAAGTGTCTTTTCCATCAAGAGCTTTTGAGCACGCAATAAATTACCGTCTTTACCCGTTAAACCAATGGCACGTCCACCATGCTGATTAATCAGATTAACGATAGATTTATTGACGCTGCCGCCTAAAACCATCTCGACCACTTCCATGGTTGCAGGATCCGTTACCCGCATTCCATCAATACGATCAGACTCACGGCCCAACTGTTTAAGTAATGAATCTACTTGTGGACCACCACCATGTACGACAATCGGATTTAAACCTACAGTTTTGAGTAAAACGATATCGCGAGCAAATGAGCTTTCCAACTCTGGATCAGTCATTGCATTGCCACCATATTTTACAACGAGTGTTTTACCTGAAAATCGTTGAATATATGGCAAAGCCTCTGTCAATATTTGCGCTTTGTCGATGCCAGTATGCTGATGTGGCATTCGCCTCTCCTTAGTGAGCTGTAGGAATTAGACTGATGAATATGGATGATGCAAGAAATCAGTGTGCCTGTAGAATATCTTGGGCGATCATAGGATAACGATCACTGAGCATAGACGCAAATGTCTGACGAATTTCATTTAAACAATTTGGACAATCTGCATCAAAACGTACGGTAAAATATTCACCTGTATTTGATGCCCGAATAATGCCAAAACCATGCTCAAAATCAAGGCGAACACCATCGATTTTACTCAGCTCAGCACCAAATTGTTGACTGAGCTGTTCGATCTCATTCAAAACAATTTTCGGATCAGTACGATGGGTACTGATATAGGTATCTTCAGTATAAAAACGATCTGGATAACAAGCTAAGATTTCAGACAATGTTGCTTGAGGGAAACCACATAAGTATTCCATCACACGTAAGGCAGCATATAGACCATCGTCATAACCAAGTCCACGCCCATCATTAAATACATAATGACCTGCGTACTCACCACCAAAGACAGCCTGGCCTTTTGATTGCGACATGTATTTGCGTAAAAAACTGCTACCAGTTCGAATCATCTTGGCTTGACCGCCCAAACGTTCAACCACTTGACGTACCATAGATGAACATTTCACATCAAACACAATTTCATGCTGTGGATGATCTTTTAAACACATTTGGGCAAACAATGCTAAAAGCCGATCCGCTGAAATAATATGGGCATTTTCATCCAATAAAACCACGCGATCACCATCACCATCTAAAGCGATACCAATGTCTGCCTGATGATTGAGTACATTTTGTCGTAATAATTCTAAATGTGTGGCTTGTGAAGGATCTGGTGCATGGTCAGGGAAGTTTCCATCAGCATTACAGCGTAATGCAATCACCTCACAGCCCAATTTTTTTAAAACAAGATTAGCACAAAATCCTGCGGAACCATTTAAGCCATCAATCACGACTTTGAGCGGTCGGGTTAAGTGAATATCTTTTAATAATGCAGATTTATAGGATAAACAAAATTCAGATTTAATTTGATGAGCCGCTGTTTGAACAAACGATCCTGTATCAAGCAATGGAAACTGCTCACTTTGCAGATAACTTTTTGCTTGAGTGCCTATGTTTTGAATCATTTCAGGAGACGGTGGCTCAAACTGCATAATCCATTTAATACCATTGTCGGTTTTTGGATTATGACTCGCTGTCACCATAATGCCATTGCCCTGCGTATTTCTTGCAGCAAAGTACAATTGTGGCGTAGCACAACAACCTATTTCAGTGACTTCAATGTCTTTATTTTGAAATACCTGTTTGATAATTTGAGCATACGCAGGACTACTTAATCGTGCATCGTATCCTAAGGTGATTTTTGATTGACCCTTTTCAATCAGTTGATCAACTAAAGCATATGCGATTGCCTGAATCAATTCAGGTGGCATCATTTCAACTTTTCCACGAATATCATAGGCGCGGAAAATCTGAAAAGGAAAATCATTCATCTTTTTCATAAGCAAAACTTCTATTTGCTTAACCCTTTATTTCGTCAGCTTAATCTCTCTAATGATAAGCAAGCAATTCATTTATATGAGAATATTTATATCGGGTCAAATGCAATATACTAAAAAACTCTTGATAATATATTCAATTTTATATACAGCGTTATACATACTTTTTGTTACAAATAAACATAATACTAAAAAAGCCTGATAAATCAGGCTTTAAAATAATGAGAAAAATCTAGTTCTTCCCAGTGTGACCAAAACCACCAGCACCACGTTCAGTCGCTTCAAATTCATTTACAATATCAAATTGCGCTTGAACTACAGGCACCAATACATACTGAGCTAAACGCTCACCTGGTTCTAAAGTAAAGGTGGTTTGACCACGATTCCAGACCGAAACCATCAATTCGCCTTGATAATCTGAATCAATTAAGCCAACCAAGTTGCCCAATACAATCCCATGCTTATGACCCAAACCTGAACGTGGTAAAACCAGACCAGCAAAATTAGTGTCTTCAATATAAATGGCCATACCTGTTTTAACCAACACAGTTTGACCAGGTTCAATTTGAATCGCTTCTTCTACACATGCACGTAAGTCCAAACCTGCTGAACCTGTTGTTGCATATGTTGGCATTGGCCATTCTTGACCTAAACGTTGATCAAGTACTTTTACTTGAACTTTCATATTGAAATCCTTGGTTAAATAAAGCTATTAAAGGTGCTTTTATTTCTTTCGATCTATTCAAAATCAAATCGAAAGAAAAATAAAAGAACTGATTTAAAAAATTAACGTTTTAATAACGCTTTTAAGTTTTGTAAATATTGCTGTGCCTGTTGCTTAGGATCAACATTTTCAGCTAATTTTTTCTTACGCCCTAACCAATCCAACTCATCTTGTGGTAATTCATCTAAGAAGCGGCTTGGGGTCATTTGTTTCATTTGCCCACCATTTTTACGTTGCTCAGCCAAAGTTAAGGTTAAGCCTTGTTGTGCGCGGGTAATACCCACATACATTAAACGGCGTTCTTCTTCGATCGTTTCAGCGGCAATAGAGTTCTTATGTGGCAGAAGCTCTTCTTCTAAGCCCATAATATAAACAAATGGAAATTCCAGACCTTTAGATGCATGTAGTGTCAGCAGGTTAACTTTATCGGTGTCTTCATCTTCCTGCTGCTGCTCAAGCATATCCAGCAACACCATTTTACGAATCACACTTTCAATGTTCTTTTCATCTACATCTTCAGCACGGTTGATTAAGCTTTGAATACTGGTATAGAGCATCTCCACATTATCAATCTTGGTTTTTTCTTGTGCAGGCGTTGCCGCAGTTTCACGTAAATAATCGATATAGCCTGCATCATTCATCATTTGACGAATTTTAGGAACAGGTTCATCGTCATCTAACAATTCACGAGTGAAATCATTGATAAAGCCAGCAAACTCAGCCAGTTGTGTAGTAGCCTTTTTCGGCATTACCATAGTTAAGCGTTGATCACTTGCTGCAGCCAACAGTGATAAATGATTTTCTTGGGCAAAAAGACCTAACTTCTCAAGTGTTACAGGGCCAATTGCACGTTTAGGCGTATTGATAATACGAAGGAAAGCACTGTCATCTTCAGGGTTAATGATGATGCGTAAGTAGCTCATCACATCTTTAATTTCTGCACGACCAAAGAAAGATTGACCACCAGAGAGCTTGTATGGAATCTGCATTTGACGTAGCTGAGTTTCCAATACACGTGCTTGGAAATTTCCGCGATACAACACCGCATAATCTTTCCAGTTTTTGCCATTCATCAATTTATGCGTAAGTAGATCTTTTACTACACGTTCAGATTCATCATCATCATTACGACAGGTGATGATTCGAATGACCTCACCATGACCTTTATCACTCCACAACTTTTTATCGAAGATATGTGGGTTATTTTCAATGACATGGTTCGCGGCTTTTAAAATACGACTGGTAGAGCGGTAGTTTTGCTCCAGCTTAATCACTTTTAAATTGCGGAAATCTTCTTTTAGCAATGCCATATTTTCAGGCTTTGCGCCACGCCATGCATAAATGGATTGGTCATCATCACCTACAGCGGTGAACTGCCCCATCACACCGACCAATAATTTTACCAAAATATATTGCGCAGTATTGGTATCTTGATACTCATCTACGAGTAGATAGCGAACCCGGTTTTGCCAACGATCACGAACTTCTGCATTGTCTTGTAAGAGACGTGTTGGCATCACGATCAGATCATCAAAATCTACAGCATTATAAGCCCGTAAATTTCGCTCATATAATTGATACAAGTGGGCAAACTGCACATCTTCTGGTGTTTCACAAGTCGTATGTGCTTGCTCAGGCACAATCAAATCATTTTTCCAATCTGAAATCTTTTTCATGGCTTTAGCAATCAATTCTTTGCTTTCAGCACCCGATAAATTATCACGATGCATCAAGTCCATAAGAATACGCTTACAGTCATCTGCATCAAGGATTGAGAAATTATTTTTAAGTGGGGTATTTTTCAGCTCAATTCGTAATAAATTTAAACCAAAGGTGTGGAAGGTTGAAACTGAAAGCCCTTTCCCTTCTTCTTTACCCAACAACTTACCCACACGTTCTTTCATTTCACGTGCAGCTTTATTGGTAAAGGTCATTGCGGTAATTCGATGCGCAGGAATCCCACACTGCTGGACCAAATACGCAATTTTTCTTGTAATTACTGAGGTTTTACCTGAACCCGCCCCTGCAAGTACTAACAAGGGTCCTTGAGTATATTTCATGGCTTCAAGTTGCTTGTCATTCAGTTGACTTGCTTTCGACATTGTTCATCCTCTAAAAACTTCGAGCTCGATTATAGTCATCTAAAGTAGAGTTGCAAAATGCTTAATTTGAATTTTTCCAATATAAAAACCAGATAAAAATCATTTCAGTTAAATTCTGCTTTAGTTTCAAACCTTCTTATTTCAATACTCTATTTTGTTATGAGTTGTTGTTATTCAGTTGACTGGTGATCAAGTGGCGAAAGCTTAACCAAAAGCTATCACCCAAAGCCATCATAACGGATAACTCATTGCAGCAAGAAGAAAGACTGTCACCGCATCGACTTTAGTTATAATGATAAAAAACCTTAACCTCATGCTTAAACAAATTGATAAGATTTAAGCAAAAATTTGGAAAATAAAAAAAGGAATCATAGAGAACCATGATTCCTTTTTAATACCTTCAACTCAATGCCTTCAACCAAAAAATACGTTACTTTTATTGCGATTTCTTGGTTTGTTGCATATTAGTTTGCCGCATAAATGCTGATTTCTACACGACGGTTCTGTTCACGACCCGCTGCAGTTGAGTTATCTGCGATTGGGTTTTGTGAACCATAACCTTGAGTATCAATACGGCTTTGCACGCCTTTACCTTTAAGGTAGTTTGCAACTGAGTATGCACGGTTTTGAGACAATGGAATATTGATTGAATCATTACCTGTATTATCTGTATAACCCGTAACAAGAATTACACTCTTGTTGTCTTCCATTAAAGTTTGAGCAACTTTATTTAAAGTACCGTAGAAGTTCGGCTTAATTGATGACTTGTTGGTATCAAATGTAATGCTACCTGGCATAACTAAAGCTACAGAACCATCTGGATTACGGTTAACTTCTACACCAGTACCCTGCATTTGTTGGCGTAATTTCTTTTCTTTATTGTCTAAATAAAGACCAGTACCCGCACCTAAAAGCGCACCAATTGCTGCTGCACGATTGTTTTGTGCAGATGAGTTTGCATTACCACGAGACAAACCATAGCCCGCTGCTGCACCGATCAAACCACCAATAGCAGATTTGTCGTACTCCATACCACCGATGTTATTACCAGTTGATTGACAGCCAGAAAGTACTAAAGCCCCTGCTGTAAGTGTTGTAATTAATAGTGCACGCATTGCATGCCTCCAAGTTGTGTTTTTTGTTAACTTAATTTTGGTATAAAAAACAAAGTGCCACTATAGGCATTTTGTTAACAATCACGTATTTTTTTACATTTTGTAATATTTACAATGAAATTTACAAAAGTGATCATCATAATTTATACATAGTCATTAAATGTGTCTTTTTAAATTGCATTGTAACGATTATATTTAAGGGCTGTGGACAATTCGTCTATGTTTGCGATTATGTATATTTCTGGTGATACGAGGCAACAAATACGAAATTTATTCATTCTAAATAATGATAAACATGGTTTCCAATGTCGCAACGTAGCAGTAAAAAATATCTAGTCGCTTGAACTGGCACTCACAATAAATCATTAGGACTGTTCTATGTCATCTCAACAGCAGAAGCAACCTATTTTAAAAAAAATTACGAAAGGTTTAACCGTTGGCTCAGTGATTACTGGCAGTACTTTTTTTCACGGCCCACCTGTTTTAGCTTTAGGCTTGACCAAATTATTTAAAAAGTCAAAAAAGGTGGATGAAACCAATATCAATATCACCAATAGTTGGTTAAGTGTCAATAATTGGTTGATTGATCATGTTCTTCCCGAAACACAATGGGACATTACCGTTGATGAAAACTTGGATTTAAATATGCAAGGTCGTTATTTAATGACCTGTAACCACCAAAGTTGGGTCGATACCACAGTAAACCAGTATTTTGGTCTAACCCGTATGCCACTCACCCGTTTTTTCACCAAATGGGAACTTATTTTTATACCGTTTGTCGGGCAAGCATTTAAAATTCTTGGCTTTCCAATGATGAAACGCCATACCAAAGAGCAGATTGCAAAGAATCCTGAACTGAAAACACGTGATATGGAAGAAGCACGTAAAGCCTGTGAACAGTTATTAAGCCAGCCTTTCACATTGCTCAATTATCTTGAAGGAACACGCTTTACCCCAGAAAAACATGCTCAACAACAATCCCCTTTTACCAATTTACTTAAAGCTAAGGCAGGTGGACTCGCACTCGCTTTAAATATCTTAGGTGATAAGATTGACGCACTGGTAGACATGACCATTGTTTATCCAGATGGTGCACCCGGTTATGGAGAATTTTGGTTAGGTGAAGTACCACGAATTGTGGTCAATATGCGTAAAATTGAGATTCCTGAATGGGTATTGGGTGGCAATTATGAAGATGATGCAGAATATCGCGAACGCTTTCAAAACTGGGTTGATGATTTATGGACTGAAAAAGATCAACTGATTAGCACCATAAAACAAAAATATAACCACTAACGTTCAATTGAAGAAAAAACCACAGAATAGGATGGATATGACAGAGCAAGTTCCACCACTCGAAAACAGTACAGAAACGAAAAACGATATGTCACGAGGATGGTGGATCGCTTTTGGTTATGACATCTTTATGATGTTTATCATCGTCTTCAATCTATTCTGTTTATGTGCCAACGCTTTTTTAATGAGTAATTTTGGTGACTGGCTTTTCAATGAAATTCATTTACCACAAGTTTTACAGTATTACAAAACAGATCTGCATCCATGGGTGATTAAAACGGAAAGCTGGTTTATCACCTTTTTGATTGTTGAATTAGGCATTCGCTGGCTCATCGCAATTATCAACAAACACCATGCGCGTTGGTTTTTCTTTCCATTTATTCATTGGTACGAAATTTTAGCGATTATTCCTTATTTACGTTTTTTACGTTTAATTCGCGTCGGTATTATTGCTTATCATTTTCATGAGTTAGGTTATAAGGTTATTCCCGATAACATTCTAAAACGTGTGCTGTTTTATTATCGAGTGCTGATGGAAGAATTATCTGATCGTGTTGTGATTACAGTCATTGATGGAATTAAACAAGAATTAGACACCAGCTCAAGTCATAAAAAAATCATTCATGATTTAATTGATCATCATAGAGATCGTTTTGCACAAACTTTAGCTGAAGTCTTACAAGAGTCTTTGGCCACTGAACTAAAAGCACAAAGTCATGTGATTACCCATAATGTCGGACAGATTGTACGTCAAGCGATTGAGGACACCCCGCAATTGACCCAGTTATTGCGCATGATCCCAATTGCAGGCAGTATGATTGAAAATCAGATTCAAAATATTGGGCAACAGTTAGGTGAGAACATTACCCAAGGATTGGTTGAACCTTTTACAGAAGGCAATCTACACAATCCAAACGCGACCTATCAACTGATTTCAACCAAATTAAGCCAGTTAAATATTGAAAATCAGAAGCTTGAAGAACTGGTTGAATCTGTGGTCTATGAAAGTTTAGAATCGTTAAGGAAACAAGTGAAAGTAAAACAATGGCAGCTTGAATTAGAAAAAAATGATCAAGTAAAAGATTAAGTGATTCAAAGAATAAGCAATTCATTGAAAATATTTGTATCTTTGCTAGAGAAATCATTCAATATGTTCTAGCATTTGCCCTATTTCACAATTTTTGACGCTTAGATAGAAAATTTAGGTCACACGCCTTTTAAGGAATAATTATGGCTGATATACGGATTACAGGCAGAATGGTTAATTTTACCCGATTAACCTTCGATACTAATGATCATGATGCCATCCGCCAGCAATTAACTTCAATGATGAGTGAAACCTCTTATCAAGGGGCTTTAGTCATTATTGATAGCACAGTTGAACAAGAGCTTATTGCCCTGATTCAACTCATTATCAGTCTAGATTTACAGCCTATGGCTGTGATTGATGGTTTATTGGGTGATCAAGCACGTGCAATTCAATTTCCAGTCTTGCCTGCCGATCGTCCATTGCAACGGATTAAACCGACGAAAGAGCAAGTGGTTGAAACACCAGTAAAAGCTCCAACTGTGGCGACCCCAAATGCAAGCGTTGATACACCTAAAACATTGAGTCATATAACCTCATACCATGATGAAATTTTAAGAACTGGTCAATGCCTAGTTCAAGATCATGGGGACATCATACTGAATGCTGGTATTAACAGTGGTTCGGAAGTGATTGCTTCAGGAAATATACATATCTATGGCAGTGTTCGTGGTAGAGTCATTGCAGGCGCAGGTGGTAACACCATTGCAAGAATTTTTTGTCATTCACTAGAAGCCGAATTGGTTTCTATTGCAGGAACATATTGTGTGGCAGATGACATTCCTCAAGATGTCATTAAAAAGGCTGTACATATTTACTTGAATGACCAGCAAGAGCTAGTGTTTGAAGCTTTGCAATTTTAAGGTATAAATTAACACCATATAAAACTCGTTTAATCGGGTAAAATGACCATAACAGGAGTGGATTCGGTGGCCAAAATTGTTGTCGTTACATCAGGCAAAGGTGGCGTAGGTAAAACTACGACGAGTGCATCTTTTGCAACAGGATTAGCCCTACGTGGTCATAAAACTGTTGTGATTGATTTCGATGTGGGTTTGCGTAATTTAGATTTGATCATGGGCTGTGAACGCCGCGTGGTGTATGATTTTGTTAATGTCATCAATAACGAAGCACGCTTACAACAAGCATTGATTCGTGATAAAGATATTGAAAATCTTTATATTTTACCTGCATCACAAACCCGTGATAAAGATGCGTTGAGCGATGATGGTGTTGCTCGTGTAATCGATGAGCTTTCGCAAGAGTTCGATTATATTATTTGTGACTCACCTGCGGGGATTGAGCGTGGCGCGATTTTAGCCATGTATCATGCAGATGAAGCAATTATTGTAACAAACCCAGAAATCTCTTCTGTTCGAGATTCAGACCGTATTATCGGTATGCTTGACAGTAAGACGAAAAAAGTAGAAAACAACGAAGGGCGTGTTCGTAAACATTTATGTATTACGCGTTTTAACCCTGAACGTGCCGATAAACAAGAAATGTTGACCATTGATGATATCTCAAAAGATATCTTACGTGTACCAACTTTAGGCGTCATTCCAGAGTGCCCTAGCGTGCTTCAGGCATCGAATGAAGGTAAACCTGTCATTCTTTACCAAGAAGCGTCTGCTGGGCAAGCATATGATGATTTAGTTGCGCGTTTCTTGGGTGAGGAACGTCCTTATCGACATATTACAGTGAAACCTAAGGGTTGGTTAGCACGGTTATTTGGAGCGTAGAAATGGCAGGATTTTGGAGTAAACTTTTTAGCAATGATGACAAACCATCTAGCGCCCAAACTGCTAAAGACCGCTTAAAAGTTATTGTTGCTTCTGAAAACGGTTTGGGCAAACGTTTAAGCCAAGACAAGATTGACCAAATGAAGAAAGAAATCATGCAAGTGGTTAATCGTTATGTCCGTGGTGTGGATGAACAGCATATTCAAATGCAAGTTCGTTCTGAAGCCAACATTGAAATGTTGGAAATGAATATCAATTTACCTGAAGAACGATAATTTCATTATTGATTAGTCAAGTGAATTGATTCAGGGCAAAATATAAGGCAGAGTCAAAAAGCATTGCTTTTACTCATGCAATATATTTTGCCCTTTTTATTTTAGATTTTTTTCAGCTAAATATTGTATTTATCCTTATTAAACGAAAGATCAATAAGGTTTATATAATGCTGCAAATCAATCATTAGATTTAGAATTATTTTATTTTGAGGAGATGCTGTTATGGCACTTTCACAGCCAGCAACGTTCAATGAAGAATGGTCAGACGAGCGTGTATTTGCCTACTTAGATCAACTTCCTCCTGAAGGTACCAATACAGATTTTCATGTACTTTATCACGCATTTAAACATATGCGCCCGTTTGACTATGAACGCTTGTTAACCAAGTTTGTTGCTGATGGTCGAGACATCAATGCAACCAATCCTGAAGGTCAACGTATTCATGATGTGATCGCAGAATATCCGCGTCAAAAAGAAGGTTTCTTAGATGTATTGGCAAAGTTTGCTTAACGACTAAATACGCGAATAACACGATACAACTCAATATTGTTAATCAATAAATGCCTGATGAATTTCATTGGGCATTTTTATTTTATATAGCCCTCTTTTTCTCAATGTATATCTCAAAATTCTCAAACGTATCCTCATCACTATTGAATACAATGATTTAAATACTTATACAAATCAACATGAATAAATAAACTTTTATAGAGCCACACTATTTCATTCAGTCTTTAACCATATTTTAACTTCACCCAATCTTGATTTACTTCAAATAGCAGTATGCTTACTTTTATAATTATTATTCAATATCCCCCCTATTTACCAGCTCAAGTGTACATCTTGTTGGTTGATATCATTTAAAACCAGCAATCTCAAACCCTACAATTGCTTATCTTCTGCCATAAAAAAACCCAGCTTACGCTGGGTTCTTCGAATCAAATCAGTGCTTAGTGAGCAGCGAATTGGTTCATTGTGTTTTTAGCATCGTCATGCGCTTTAAGTGCATTGTCACCAGAGAAGATTTCTTTGTGATCATCACCGATGTCAGAACCCG